>VSKX01053848.1_pt1 | contig 18866 bp, 19 predicted proteins | sample 4799481 | NCBI WGS metagenome assembly VSKX01 (sample SAMN12179537, study PRJNA552185) | sponge metagenome | biome: deep-sea hydrothermal plumes; feature: spots directly above weak diffusing fluid; material: sea water; isolation source: sponge from the Swan site of a hydrothermal vent ...
CGCCGTAAGTTCAATCAGCACTTGATAAATGTTATTTTTAGCAAGTTAGGAATTGACCTGAGTGATAAAAAAGTATCTCAGGTCTATGACGAAGTCAGTGAGTACGGGACTATCGCTGCGTGAAACTGTCCGAAGTATTGTTAACTAAGAGTTAATGAAAAAGTCGTAATTAAGTATAAATAACATTTCTTCCTACTCACGGCCATAACACGGCAACGCCTTTCCTCTTTGTAATCTAATAATAAATTTATCTACTTATAATCTACTCAGAAACACTATCTGATTAATAAGTCCCCAGTAAATACGTGCTGCTGGAAGGTTGGCATAATAAATGCTGCTTATTCGGTTAAGTAGGATGTTTGACGGATCGAATCATGGATAAATTACTGTACATCGCCACCAGTGGTGCAAAACAAAACATGGCTGAATTGGCGGTAAGAGCCAACAATTTAGCCAATGCAAACACGGATGGCTTTAAAGCGGATATGGCACAAGCCCGTTCGATGCAAGCGTTCGGTGAGGGTTTGCCGACTCGTGTTTTTGCGATGACAGAAATTGCCAGTACAAATTTTAGAGCTGGAGCGTTAAACACCACAGGTCGAGATCTTGATGTTGCTATTAATGGTAACGGTTGGCTTGCTGTTCAAGGTGCTGATGGTCAAGAGGCTTATACTCGCTCTGGCAGTCTAAGTTTCGATAATACCGGATTGCTCAAAAATGATCGCGGTAACCCGATCATGAGCGAAAATGGTCCAATTGTTTTACCTCTTCCTATTGAAAAAGTCGAAATCTCCCAAGACGGAATTATCACAGTTCGCCCGCAAGGTGCGCCAGCTGATGCGTTGGAGCAAGTCGCAGTCATTAAACTCGTTAATCCTGACACCGCAAACATGATGCGTGGTGAAGACGGATTATTTCGTCAAACATCAGGCCAGCAAGCACCAACCGATCCAACCGTAATGGTTGAAAGTGGTGCAATCGAAAAAAGTAATGTCAGTGCCATTGAAGAAATGGTGGCTCTGATTGATATACAGCGTCAATTTGAACTACAAGTCAAAATGATGAAAACCGCTGAAGAGACAGATAAAGCCTCTTCTTCTTTGATGCGCGTTAGTTAGGAGAGATAGTCATGCATCCAGCATTATGGATCAGTAAAACAGGGCTAGACGCTCAACAAACCGATATTGCAGTCATCTCGAACAACGTAGCAAACGCCAGTACGGTGGGTTACAAAAAAAGTCGCGCGGTATTTGAAGATTTACTTTATCAAACAGTGAATCAAGCGGGTGGCATTAGTGCTTCGAACACTAAGTTACCAAATGGTTTAAATATTGGCGCTGGTACTAAAGTGGTTGCGACACAAAAAGTGTTTAGCCAAGGCAACATGCAAACCACCGATAACTCGCTCGACATGATGATTGAAGGGCCGGGTTTCTTTGAGGTTCAAACACCTGACGGTAACACAGCGTACACGCGCAGTGGTCAATTCAGTCTTGATGATAGCGGACAAATCGTCACGTCAGGCTCAGGTTTTGTCGTTCAGCCAGGTATTACTATTCCTGACGATGCATCAAGCATCACGGTTTCATCTGAAGGTGAAGTGTCGGTTAAAACTTCCGGTAATGCTGAAAACCAAGTGTTAGGCCAATTCAATATGGCTGACTTCATTAATCCATCAGGTTTAGACCCTATGGGGCAAAACCTCTATACCGAAACGGGTGCAAGTGGTACTCCAATTCAGGGTGTAGGAGGGATTGATGGCATGGGCGCAATTCGTCAAGGCGCACTCGAAACATCAAACGTAAATGTAACGGAAGAACTGGTTAATTTGATTGAAAGTCAACGTATTTATGAAATGAATTCAAAAGTGATTTCAGCAGTAGATCAAATGTTGTCTTACGTTAACCAGAACATGTAATAGGCAATCGCAATGGATGTAAATTGGTTTAGGTTACTCACTTTTATTAGCATTTTATTTTTAACGGCTTGTACCTCAACCAGTAAAAAGCCAATCGCTGATGATCCGTTTTATGCGCCAGTGTATCCAGAAGCACCGCCGACACAAGTCGTTCCAACAGGTTCAATTTTTGTTGATTCACAAGTGGCCAGTCTGTACTCGGATATTCGCGCTCATAAAGTCGGTGACATTATTACCGTAGTGTTGGTCGAGTCTACTCAAGCGACTAAAAGTGCGACTAATGAAATATCCAAAGGCAGTAATTTAACCGTTGATCCTGTGTTTGGTTTGGGAAAAATCGCCACCATCAAAGGCAACCCAATCGATTTACGTTACCGCGATGCTTACAACACAAATCGTGAAGCTGATGCCGATCAGAGCAACAGCCTTGATGGTTTAATTTCAGCCAACGTGATGAAAGTGCTCAGCAATGGTCACTTAGTTATCCGTGGTGAAAAATGGATTTCCATTAATAACGGCGATGAATTCATTCGTATTACAGGCATTGTTCGTAGCCAAGATATTCGTCCCGATAACACGATTGAATCCCCGAGAATTGCCAATGCACGAATTCAGTACAGTGGTACAGGCTCTTTTGCAGAATCACAAAAAGTAGGCTGGTTAAGCAAATTCTTTTTGAGCGATTGGTGGCCTTTTTAAAATATTAATATGGGTATCAACATGAAATTAAAAAACTTACTCGGATTAGCATTAACGTGTTTTTTATTAACACCGCAAGTTAACGCCCAACGAATAAAAGATATCGCCAACATTCAAGGTGTGCGAAGCAACCAATTATTGGGTTATGGATTGGTTGTTGGTTTACCTGGTACGGGTGAAAAAACACGTTATACCGAGCAAACCTTTAAAACAATGCTGAAGAACTTCGGCATTAACTTACCTGATAACTTTCGTCCAAAAGTGAAAAACATTGCGGTTGTGGCGGTAAGTGCTCAAATGCCAGCGTTTATTAAAACAGGGCAAAATATTGATATTACCGTATCGAGTTTGGGCGAAGCAAAAAGCTTACGTGGCGGTACATTGCTACAAACCTTTTTAAAAGGTGTCGACGGCAAAGTTTACGCGGTTGCACAAGGCAGCTTAGTAGTCAGTGGTTTTAGTGCCGAAGGATTAGATGGCTCTAAAGTCATTCAAAACACGCCGACAGTGGGTCGTATTCCTAATGGTGCGGTGGTTGAGCGCGAAGTTATTTCCCCATTTGCCAATGGCGACTATTTAACCTTTAACCTTCATCGTGCTGATTTTTCATCAGCTAAGCGTATGGCTGACAGCATTAATGAACTATTAGGCCTCGGAATGGCAAAAGCACTCGACGGGAGTTCAGTACGTGTTAGTGCACCAAGAGATGCTTCGCAGCGCGTGTCATTTCTGGCAACCGTTGAAAACTTACAAGTCGATCTTGCTGCTGAGTCGGCTAAAGTCATCGTCAATTCTCGTACTGGAACCATTGTAGTTGGTCAACAAGTTAGGTTGATGCCAGCCGCGATTACGCACGGTGGTTTAACGGTCACGATTGCTGAATCGACTCAAGTGTCGCAGCCCAATGCTTTTGGTCAAGGTCAAACGGCCGTCACTACCGATGCAAATATTAATGTCAGTGAAGACGATAAGCGCATGTTCTTTTTTAATCCCGGAACAACCTTAGACGAGCTTGTTCGTGCGGTTAATTTAGTAGGCGCTGCACCATCAGACGTTCTTGCCATACTCGAAGCCCTTAAGTTGGCAGGTGCTTTGCATGGTGAGTTGATAATTATTTAAATTTATTCAGTTAGGTTGTCGGGTAGACCATGGAAAAGCTTTCAAATTCATCACACTTTCTAGACTTAAGCAGTTTAGATAACTTGCGCGCTCAAGCTCAAACAGATGAGAAGGGCGCCATAAAGGAAGTGGCAAAACAGTTCGAAGGTATCTTCGTGCAAATGCTGATGAAAAGCATGCGTGATGCGAATGAAGCGTTTAAGTCCGACAGCCCGTTTAACAGTGAGTACACCGCATTTTATGAACAAATGCGTGATCAACAGCTATCTCAAGACATATCAGGTAAAGGTGTATTAGGGCTTGCAGATTTAATGGTGCAGCAACTATCGCCTGAAACCAGCAACATCAAGCCCGCGTCAGTTTTACGACAAGATCCATTCAAACCGTCTGCAGACTCAATTAACTCAGTCAAAAATATTACTCACGCTGTTCACAACCCAGTCGACACAAAAAATATGCCGATCAAAAATAACACAGTCGACATAGCTGAAAACTCAATACGTGATAAAGCAGTACTCGATCAAATTGTCAGCGGCAAGGTGTTGCCTTCACAAGTTAACGAACAGGCAAGCGAACGATTTTCAAGTAAAGATGATTTCATTAAACAGCTTTATCCACATGCACAAAAAGCAGCCGATAAGCTCGGTACAACACCAGAAATTCTAATCGCTCAGTCGGCACTCGAAACAGGCTGGGGTAAAAAAATGGTTCATCAGACCAATGGTGAACCAAGTAATAATTTATTCAATATAAAAGCAGACAGAAACTGGCAAGGGCAAAAAGCCAAAGTCAGCACCTTGGAGTTCGAACAAGGCGTTCCAGTAAAGCAACAAGCCGATTTTCGAGTGTATGACGATATGAAACAGAGCTTCGATGATTTTGTCAGTTTTATATCAGAGGGTGATCGCTATAAAGATGCGCTTAAAGTTGCCGCGAAACCTGAACAGTTTATTCAAGCCTTACAACAAGCAGGCTATGCCACAGATCCAAAATACGCTCAAAAAGTGATGTCCGTGATGGACTCTATCGGCGCAGGGAAGTAAAGCCATGAGGCTAAAAGTTCGAATGAAATTTAATATAAATATTTTCCAAATGAATACAGTCAGAGGGATGTGGTAATGGCTAGCGATCTACTCAATATTGCTCGAAATGGTGTGCAGTCTTCTCAAGCACAATTAGCGGTAACCAGTAATAATATTGCTAATGCTAATACCATAGGTTACAACCGTCAGGTAGCGACTCAATCGACATTAGACTCCCACCAAGCGGGTAACATTAGTTTCGGCTCTGGCAGTTATATTTCAGATGTGAAGCGTATTTATAACGACTTTGCAGCACGAGAGCTGCGCATTGGTCAAACAGGGCTAAGTGAAGCAGAAACAAAGTTCACTAAGCTGTCATCACTTGACCAACTGTATTCCCAATCTGGCAAAGCAGTGCCTGCTGGCTTGAACGACTTTTACGCTCAGCTTAATAGTCTTGCTGACTTACCTGATGACGTAGGAATACGTTCAACGGTATTAAGCTCAGCGAATAATCTTGCAAACTCAGTCAATCAAATGCAAAAAAGTTTGGATGGTGAAACGAGCCAAACTAACGATCAAATCAAAGGCATCACTGATCGTATCAATGAACTCAGCAGTTCTATTAGTGACATTAACCGTGAACTGATGAAAAGCAGTGGCGATGATGCTCAACTATTAGATCGTCAAGATGCTCTGATACAAGAACTCAGCCAATATGCAGCAGTTAATGTAATCCCATTAGAAACTGGCGCTAAAAGTGTCATGCTCGGTGGGGCGGTGATGTTGGTGTCTGGTGAAATATCGATGGAAGTCGGTACTGACAAAGGTGACCCATTTCCGCAAGAACCACAGCTAATTGCACAATCAGGCGAACATAAAGTCAAACTCTCAGGTGCCGATTTAGGCGGGCAATTAGGTGCGTTGTTTGAATATCGTGATGAAACCTTAATACCTGCCCAACAAGAACTGGGGCAATTTGCATTAGGCGTGGCCGATGCATTCAATCAAGCACAAGCCAATGGTTTTGACTTAAACAGTCAAGCTGGACAAAACCTCTTTACCGATATTAACGACCCACAGATATCAGCTGGTCGAGTTGGTGCATTAAGTGGCAATACTGGTACAGCTAATTTATCTGTCGATATTTCAGATACCAGCCAACTCACAGGATCAACTTACGAGCTTGAGTTCACCACAGCTGATGGCTACATGCTGAAAGATGATAAAGGTCATGATATTCCATTTACCTTAAACACCGCAGGTGACGAACTCACCAGTGATGATGGTTTCACTATCAAAATAAACTCTGGAACAGTTGCCGATGGTGACCGCTTCGAAATACGCCCAGCATCAGGTGCTGCAGCAGATTTTAATGTTGAGCTAACCGACCCAGAAGGCATTGCCGCAGCAGGTAGCAGCACAACAGGTGCAGGTGATAACACCAATGCGCTTGAAATGGCAAGATTGAGTGAAGCCCAAACCATGAATGGTGGAAAGTCATCGTTTATCGATGTGTTTGAAGGCACAAAGCTCGACATTGGTAGCCAAACCAAAGGCGCAGAAATCCGTTTAGCCAGTGCGACATCTGTTTATCAACAAGCCGAATCACGAGTGCAAAGTGAATCGGGCGTTAATCTCGATGAAGAAGCCGCCAATCTACTTCGTTTTCAGCAGTCATATCAAGCATCAGCTCGCATCATGACTACATCTCAGCAAATTTTTGACACCCTGCTTAATGCAGTGAACTAGAGGTTGTCGTCATGAGAGTATCTACAGCACAATTTCATCAACAAAGCATTAACAGTGTATTGCGTCAGCAGTCAGCAACCGCGCAAAGTCTTGAACAAATTTCAAGTGGTAAACGCGTCAATACCGCAGGTGATGATCCGGTAGCGGCGATTGGTATCGATAACTTAAAGCAAGAAAATACCTTAATTGATCAATTCTTAAAAAATATAGATTATGCGGAAAATAAGCTTTCAGTTTCAGAATCGACATTAGGCAGCGCTGAGTCATTATCACGGTCAATTAAAGATCAAATGCTCTCGCTCACCAATGGCCGTCACTCTGGTGATGACTTAAAAGCCATTGCAACAGAAATGAAGTCAAACCTTGAAGCATTGCAGTCATTAGCCAATACCCGTGACGAGTCAGGCAACTACATTTTTGCAGGCTTTAACACTGAACAACAACCTTTCGAGTTTGATAATGGCACACCAAAAACCATGGAATATAGCGGTGATAATGGAGTAAGAAATTCCGTAATCGCTTCAGGTGTACTGCAAGCGACAAATATTGCCGGTGATGCCGCCTTTATGAATGGCGACAATGCAATGGGTGATTATTCTGCCAAATATTCGACAGGGCAGACGGGTGAATACAGCATTAGCTCGGCAAAAATTGACGCTATAGCGGCAAATCCTGCGGCAAATTATACCTTAGCCTTTGCCGATGATGGTGCTGGTGGATTAAATGTAAATATTACCGATGACTCAACGACACCAGTAACAGTCAGCGCACAAGGTTTTACAAACCCATTAGTGTTTGATGGCCGTAAAGTGGAGTTCACAGGAACCCCAGCAATAGGGGATTCTGTCGATTTATCACAACAGTCACAAGTCAGTATTTTCGACACGATTGAGCAAGCAATTACGCTTGCAGAAAGTGGTGAACTACAAAATCCAAATGGCCAAGCAGAAATGGCACAGATATTGGATAACATGAATAAAGGTATCAACCAGATCGGTATGGCGCGCAGTGAAGCGGGCATTGGCTTAAAGAATACAGAAAGCTATGCAACGCGGCACGAAGAGGCAAAGTTAGTGAACACCTCGGCACAGTCAAAGTTAGAAGATCTGGATTTGGCATCGGCCATCAGTGAGTTTAAAAAGCAGGAATTAGCACTGAATGCCGCATCAAGCCTGTTTAGCAGAGTAAGTTCAACAAGCTTGTTTGATTTTATTTAACCTTGTTCTTGTACTTTCTCGTCACTCCAGCGAAGGCTGGAGTCTAGCGACTTTGATCAAGACTAAGTCACTGGATACCTGCCTACGCAGGTATGACGAGATAAATTCAGGTATGACGAAATAAAGCCAGCTACACAGAATGTTCAGGTACCTAACGCAAGAGCGCTTTAGTTAGAAACAGAAGTCTGAAGAGTAGTTAATTCAGGCGCTACAAAATAATTAAAACATTAAATTATAAGTACTTAAATTAGAAGTGCTTAAATTCAAAACAATAATCTTTGCCTATCTGTTGGATTTGGCTTGATTTTTTAAGGGGAAATACTATGCCTATTAGCGTTAATACTAACGTCACTTCAATGAAGGCCCAAGGAAACTTAAACAAGTCCAACATGGGTGTTCAACAATCAATGGAACGTCTTTCATCGGGTTTGCGCATCAATAGCGCAAAAGATGATGCTGCAGGTCTACAAATATCAAACCGTTTTACCAGTCAGATTAACGGCCTAGACGTAGCGGTTCGTAACGCCAACGATGGTATTTCGATTGCGCAAACTGCTGAAGGCGCAATGCAAGAATCAACCAATATCTTGCAACGTATGCGTGATCTTTCTTTGCAATCAGCTAACGGCTCTAACTCAGCTGAAGATCGCGGTGCATCGCAAAAGGAAATGGCGGCACTACAAGAAGAATTAACCCGTATTTCCGATACGACTTCGTTCGGTGGGCAAAAATTACTTGATGGTTCATATGGTACTCAAGCAATGCAAGTCGGTTCTCAAGCTAATGAAACTATTTCAGTGGCTTTAACAGATGTCGGTGCGGATAAAATTGGTCAATTCGGTAAAAATGTAACAGCAGGTGAGTTGGATGCGGCTGGTATTACTGCAATTACTGCTACTGGTGGTTCTGCTGGGGCTATTACAGTTAACGTAAATGGCGAGGATAAAGAAGTTGATTTGTCGAGTGTGACTGATGCTGGCACTATGGCTACAGCATTAAATAATGCGCTCGAAGGCTCTGGTTTAACGGCAACTTCAGATGGTACAGATATAACTTTTGGCGGTGTTGTAGATAATGGAAGTACTCCTACTTTTACTGCTTTACAAGGTGATGGAACGACAGCGCAAGCATTAAGTACAGCATTTGCTGTAGGCGCAGATGATTCTTTTGCTAACACAGTAAAAGATATTGATATTTCTGAAGCCTCAGGGGCGCAAAGTGCAATTGCAACCATCGATGCTGCAATTGCTCAAATTGATGGTTCGCGTGCTGATTTAGGTGCGACTCAAAATCGTTTAAGCCACACCATTAATAACTTAGGTAATGTTTCTAATAACGTTTCTGATGCACGTAGTCGTGTTCAAGATGTCGATTTTGCCAAAGAAACGGCAACAATGACGAAAAACCAAATTTTGTCACAAACGTCATCAGCGATGTTGGCACAGGCTAATCAGTTACCACAAGTGGCGTTATCTTTATTAGGTTAATAGATTTTCTTATTCTCGTCACTCTAACGCAGCACTTTGTCACTCCAGCGAAGGCTGGAGCCTAGTGGCTTTTATTTAATGTATGAGGCGATAATAAGTCACTGGATACCTGCCTACGCAGGTATGACGGAAGTTGCAGGTATGACGGAAGGGGGGAACTTTTTCGTCACTCCAGCGAAGGCTGGAGTCTAGTGGCTTTTATTTGATGTATGAGGCGATAATAAGTCACTGGATACCTGCCTACGCAGGTATGACGGAAGTTGCAGGTATGACGGAAGGAGGATCTTTTTCGTCACTCCAGCGAAGGCTGGAGTCTAGTGGCTTTAAGTTTAAGTTAGTCAAAAACGTCACTGGATACCTGCCTACGCAGGTATGACGGAAGTTGCAGGTATGACGAAAGTAGCAGTTATGATGGAAATATTGGATAACAAGAAATATTATCTTTTCGTCACTCCAACGAAGGTTAGAATCCAGCGACTTAAATGTCTACAAAATAGATTCCCACAAATCATTCCAATACGAATTTTTTTCTTCTATTAAATTTATTTTCCACTGCCTTTTCCATGCTTTTAATTGCTTTTCTCTAATTATTGCAGTCTCCATGTTGTCGTGTTGCTCAAAATAAACAAGTCGATGAACTGAATGCTTTTGAGTAAACCCTTCAGTAACATTGTTTTTATGTTCCCATATCCGCTTTAAAAGATTACTGGTCACACCAATGTAAAGCGTTCCGTTTCTTTCTGAAGAAAGAATGTAGACACAAGGATGTTTTTCCATTTCGAGTCCTTGAAATGTGTTTAGCTTTTACTTTATTGATTTTCTAGTTAAAAGTCATCGGCACCGTCATTTTATTTTTCGTCACTCCCGCGCAGGCTGAAGTCTAGTCGTCAAGAAAGTGTCATGTTGTCCAGTCTTGGTATGTTAATCCCTGAACTCGACTAAATTCACGGACGTTGTTAGTTATCAATACGCAATCAGTCGCAATAGCATGACCCGCTATTGCAGTATCATTGTTTCCAATTGGTGTGCCTTTAGCTGTAAGGTATTGCTTTACCTCAGCGGTAGCGTCTACTGCTGCGGCATCCCAAGCTAAAATATTATCTACACGATTAAGAAATTCGATAACTAAAATTGCGTGTTTTGGTGATGCTTTTTTCCCTATCAACCCAAATTTCATTTCAGAATAAGTAATTGCTGAAATCACTATATTATTTTGCTTACTCACTGCTATCTGCAGTTTTTGTAATACTGGAAGTGGTTTCTCTCGCATAATAAAGGAGCAAATACACGTATCAAGCATATAGACAGTTCGTTTATTCAAAACCGAATCTCCCTTCATCTTGAATGACAGTGTCTCGTTCTGTCAAAAAATCACTGTCAGCGTTTACTGTGTCGGCAAGAGAAAGCCAATTAGGGCGGACTGGTCGAAGGGTGATTACTTCTCCTTCTTTGTGTATTTCAAGTTCGCTTACACCACTAAATTGCATCTCTTTTGGTAAGCGAACGGCTTGATTGCTGCCATTTTTAAATATAGAAACCGTTCTCATGGTATTTAACTCGCTGTTCAAAGTTTGTACTAAGTATACACCTACGCAGGCATATGTCTAGCATAGGCTTTGGGTTTGCGGGATTAATGGAATGACAGTAAGTCACTGGATACCTGCCTACGCAGGTATGACGGGAGTATTGTTTTTCGTCACTCCAGCGAAGGCTGGAGACCAGTGGCTTTTGATTCATGTATGAGTGATAACAAGTCACTGGATACCTGCCTGCGCAGATATGATGGGAATAGCAGGAGTGACGGGGATGGCAGGTATGACGAGAAATAGGCAGGTATGACGGGAAATATGTAGATACAAAGGAATTAATTCATAATCTATTTTTTATTTGTCAAAAAAAATTAAAATTAATTAAAGTAAATAAAACAAAGGCCGTTAAGGTAACTGTAACCAATAACAATATTCTGACTGAAGCGCGCTGCAGGTTTGATCAGTCAGGCTAATAACGAGGACAGTATTATGCCTATTTCAGTCAATACCAACGTAACGTCAATGAAAGCTCAGGGACAACTCAATAAGTCGAACATGGGTGTTCAACAATCAATGGAACGTTTAGCTTCTGGTCTGCGAATCAACAGTGCAAAAGATGATGCTGCAGGCCTTCAAATCTCAAACCGTTTCACCAGTCAAATTAACGGCCTTGATGTTGCTACACGTAATGCCAATGACGGTATTTCGATTGCGCAAACCGCTGAAGGCGCAATGCAAGAATCAACCAACATCTTGCAACGTATGCGTGACTTGTCTTTACAGTCTGCTAACGGATCAAATTCTTCTGAAGATCGTGCAGCATCACAAAAAGAGATCGTTGCATTACAAGACGAGTTGACTCGTATTTCTGATACTACGTCTTTTGGTGGTCAAAAATTACTTAATGGTGATTTTGGTACAAAAGCAATGCAAGTGGGTTCTGAAGCCAATGAAACTATTTCTGTTACTTTGACAGATGTAGGTGCTGATAAAATTGGTCAAATAGGTAAAGCTGCTAGTGGTGAAATTATAGCTGCTGAAATAACAGATATTGCAGCAACTAATGGTGGATTGTCATTTGATTTCGGTGACGGAAATGGTCCACAGACTGTAGATGTATCCGGTGTTACTACAGCTGATGATTTAGCAGCAGCAATTAATACTACTTTAGGTGATTCAGGTATAACAGCTGCAGTTGATGGAACTAAAGTTACCTTTGGTGGTGTTGCAGATAATGCATCAACTCTTACTGTAGCGGCAACCAAAGATGATGGTTTAGGCGCTACCACAGCCCTTACTTTATCAAGTTCAGCACCTAGTCTTGGTGCTGTTGACAGTGGTAATACTACTGTCCAAGAAATTGATATTTCTGATGCAACAGGTGCACAAAGTGCAATCGCAACTATCGATGCAGCCATCGCTCAAATTGATGGTCAACGTGCTGACTTAGGTGCGACTCAAAACCGTTTAGGTCACACCATCAATAACTTGGGTAACATCTCAAACAACGTAGCTGACGCACGTAGTCGTGTTCAAGATGTTGACTTTGCCAAAGAAACTGCCCAAATGACTAAGCAGCAGATTCTGTCTCAAACATCTTCTGCGATGTTGGCACAGGCTAACCAGTTACCACAGGTTGCTTTGTCACTACTTTAATCGATTACGGCTAAACGCTTAGCTGAGTTTTCAAAGCGGTTTGTAAAAAGCTCTTGAATAAAAAGTATCGAATAAAAAGTATCGAATAAAAAGTAATACATATTAAGGCCAGTCATTTGACTGGCCTTTTTGTTTTCGTAAAACACCGTTCACTCAGAAATTGATTCAAATTTAAATAGTTGATCATGCTTTAAGTTTTTATAGGCAGTCATACTGCCTGCGATAAGCTGAGCCTGTGTATAAACAGAATACCCATAATCAACAGCGCCATGTTCTTTACCATGCCAAGCAGAGTATTCGAAATCTTCATTGGTACCTATTGCTGAGGCTTCAATACAACACTCCGCTGCTGCACCTGCAATAATCAAAGCGTCTGTTTTTAATTCGTTCAAGCGCTTATGAAATTTAGGCGATGAAAATATTGAAAATGTTTCTTTGATTATATGATCATACTTCATAGTCCCCATTTGTAACGCATCTTTAATTCTCACAGGTACCCGAGAATGTAGGCTGAACATCTGACTGTACTCAAATAAAACAATTGGAATTGATTGTTTTTGGCAAAATGCGATCAATTTGAGAATGGGCTTTACTTGACCGCTAAATATATCAACAAGACAAAGCGCAAAAGTAACGCCTTGTGACTGTGCAACCTCAAGTTGACGATAGAATTCGGATTGAACATTAGGGCGGTAAGGGTTACCAATAGGCATCACTGCATTGGTTGCAAGTGGAATAAGGCTCTGATTGAATAAAATAGTACCGGGCTCACTGTAAAACGTAGTTTCATCTTCAGTAATGTTTTTTGAGTCTCGCAAATAATAATAATTTTCGCATGTGCCGTAATTACTCGCTTGTGCCATCAACTCTGCTTTTACACTCGAAATGCTCATACATGATTAACCTCTAAAGTTTACAAGTACTTTGCCGATAATTGAAGATGAGTGGAAGTATAAGTATAAGTTTCACAATTACTGAAAGCGCTCATTCAAAGAAAGTTTTCAGGAGGCAAACATTATGGACATAAACACACACACAGCTGGTACAGATGTTGCTAATGCAAACAGTAAAAGCAAAACAGTGACAGAAAGTCAGTCGACTGCTGAAGTCGTTTTACCTGAGCAAGCACCGATTGATGCAGTGTTGAATGCGGCGAACGGTGTTACTGAAATTCAAAAGATATTTGAATCAGCAAAAGCGGCTGATGTTGATGCATTAACCAAAGCGGCGAATGAATTGACTGAAATGATGGCCGTTTCGCGTAAAAGCATTCAGTTTCAGGTGCATGAGCAAAGCGGTAAAACCATCGTCAGCGTGACGGATACTGAGTCAGGTGAAGTGATCCGTCAAATCCCTTCGGTAGAGGCGATTGAGTTAGCCGAAAGGTTTGCTGAAATGTCAGGTTTGTTGCTAAAAACTGAAGTGTAGCGTTGTCCGCATGCGAAGCGGCAAGAGTTTGCCTATTGTGGCGGAAGAATAAGTAGTAGGAGTAGTAAATGATTTCTAATCAAGGGTTGGGCTCAGGTCTCGATATTTCAGGTATTGTAGATGCTTTAGTTGGTGCAGAAAGAGGCCCAAAAGATGCGCAGTTGAATTCGAAGCAAGGCCGATTTACGACTGAAATCTCGGCCATCGGCTCGCTTAAAAGTGCGATGAAAACCTTTGAAGATTCAATGGAGTCATTGAGCAAGCCTTCTACTTTTCTTGGTAATAAAATTACTTTATCTGAAAAAGATTATTTCAGCGCGACGTCTGAAGATGATGCCGTAGCAGGGAGCTATAACGTTGAAGTAGAACAATTAGCTAAAAGTCAAAAACTGGGCGCGCAAGGTGTTGCTGACGTTACGACTCCCGTAGGTGAAGGTAATTTAAACTTCGCTGTTAATGGTGAAAGCTTTGATGTGGCTGTTGGGGCCGATGCGACTTTGCAAGACATTATGCGCTCAATTAATGATTCTGACGATAACGTTGGAGTCACTGCGACCATCATTAACAGTGATGCTGGCGCAAAACTAGTGTTAACGTCTGATAAAACAGGTGTTGAGAATAATATTACTGTTGCTGCAACAGATGCTACTGGTGCGGGCACTGGCTTGAGTGATGCTTTTGTCATGACAGAATTGCAACCCGCGCAAGATTCGATTATCCATGTCGATGGCTTAACCGTGACCTCAGCATCAAATGAAGTAAAAGATGCAATACAAGGTGTCACCCTCAACTTGAAAGACGCTGACATTAATGAGTCCACTGAAATCACTATTGCACCCAATACAGGTGCAGCTAAAAAGCAAGTCGAGTCATTTGTGAAAGCATACAATGAGTTAATGACTACGCTGGATAACTTATCTGGATACGACGCAGACACTCAGTCGGCAGGTGCATTGCAAGGTGACTCGCTCGTTCGTTCGATTGAGTCACAACTTCGTAATACCTTATCAGCGAATTTTTCGACCGATGACGGTGAAATGCGTATGAGTGAGCTTGGCATATCATCGGATCGGTACGGTAAATTAGAAATCGATAAAGACAGGCTTGATGATGCGCTTGAAAATAACCTAGATGACATGGCTGATTTTTTTACTGCTGAAGAAACTGGATTTGCAGCTACGCTTACTACTAAGATTCAGGTCTATACTGAAACGGGTGGACTGCTTGATAGTCGAGACGAAAGTTTAGATCGTCAAGTAGACAGAATTGACGACAGTCGCGTAGCGTTAGACCGAAAAATGGACTCGCTACACGCTCGTCTGACTCAGCAGTACAACGCAATGGATCTGTTAGTGGGGAGTTTGAGTCAGCAATCTGCTGATATAACCAATAGGTTAAACTCTTTACCTGGATTAGTGCCTCAGTCAAGGAATTAAAGCATGAACAACGCTGAAAAACCGATGTCGATTATTGATATTAATACCAAAATTCAAAAAAATATTGCCAATTTATCACGTGTCCGCGATAAAGATTTTAATCGTAGTGAAGAGTTGGCTTCATCTTTGCTTGAATTGATAGACCAACGCCAAAAAGCGCTCGAATTTATAATGAATAAAAATGACTCTGTGAACGAAGCATTTTTAAATGAGCAAAAGGCGTTGTCTACTGACTTTATTAAAGAGCTTACACAGCATCGACAGTTTTATGCTGATTCGATTGCAAATATGAACGTAGGTTCTCGTAAAGTCGATGTGTATAAATCAGTGAATAAAAATAGGTAGGTATTCATGAGAGGCTCGTTACAGTCTTATCGCAAGGTGTCGTTAGACACTCAGCTTGCTGACGCTTCACCGCACAAAATTACTCAAATGTTGCTTGCTGGCGCATTAGAACGAGTAGCTCAGTCAAAATACGCCATCGAAAATGGCAATATTGCCGGTAAAGGTGAGTTGATAGGTAAAGCCATTGGTATCGTTCAAGGTTTGAGAAACTGTTTGGTCATGGATGACGATTCTGAAGTCGGTACAAACTTAAATAACTTGTATGAATTCATGTTGGCAGGATTAACGCGTGCAAACATAGAAAATAATGCAGCCATACTAGATGATGTTTCTGCAATATTAAGAACCATCAAAGAAGGTTGGGATGCTATACCACATGATATGCATCATATTACGGCTCATGCGAGCTGAGCAGATAAAATAGCAAATACTAATAATAAAAAATAACAATAATGGCTGCTCGATTTCGATGAAAAACAGGCGCAAAATAAGCGCCTGTTTTTTATTGATTGCCATATTTTTGACGAATCCCACTACAGTTGTTGTAATTTTAAGCTATAAACAGTTAAGAACAACATTATCGTTACATGGGACTTGCTTCTGGCTTGCTGATAATACAATATTCTCGTGGTAAACAGTGTTCACCTTCGAGTAACATTGATTTAGCCGAAATTGATACTGTGGTTAACAATAATAGCTTGCTGGAATCAATCGAATTTACGCATTTATGGCCTTTTAATGATGCAAATTGATCAACGAATTTTACTTGTTGGAACAGAATTAGAGCGATTTAATCGCTTGGCTTGTATTTTAGAATTTCTTGGTGAACAAGTTGAGTTTGTTTCTATTGATGAACTTGCTAGCTTAACTCAGGAGCTTCGCTTTAGAGCGATAGTCATTGAACAAAGCCCTGCAACGTTCGACGCTCTGAAATCTATAATCAGTCAGTTGCCTTGGCAGCCTTTTATCGCTTTGTCTGCGAATGAAAACATCGACGCTAGCAATATCGTCGGTTTAATTACTGATCCTGTTACATATCCTCAGTTAACTGAGTTCTTACACTTTTGCCAAGTTTTTGGGCAAGCAAAACGGATAGACGTTCCGACAAGCGCAAACCAAACCAAACTCTTCCGAAGCCTTGTTGGCCGTAGTGAAGGGATTAATCAAGTTAGACACATGATTAGCCAAGTTGCAGGTTCTGATGCAACTGTGTTGATATTAGGACAGTCTGGCACGGGTAAAGAAGTGGTTGCCCGTAATATCCATTACCTTTCTGAGCGACGTACAGGACCTTTTATTCCGGTTAACTGTGGCGCGATACCACCGGAACTTCTTGAAAGTGAATTATTTGGTCATGAAAAAGGCTCATTCACGGGTGCTATCACCGCTCGTAAAGGACGATTTGAACTTGCTGAAGGTGGTACGTTATTTTTAGATGAAATTGGCGATATGCCACTTCAAATGCAAGTGAAGCTGCTTCGTGTATTACAAGAACGTGTTTTTGAACGAGTCGGTGGTTCTAAGACGTTAAAAACTGATGTACGTGTGGTTGCGGCGACGCATAGGCACTTGGAAGATATGATCAAAGAGAATACTTTCCGAGAAGATTTATATTATCGAATCAATGTATTTCCAATTGAAATGCCATCATTAAGTGAGCGTCAGGAAGATATTCCTTTATTACTTCAAGAGCTTGTGGCACGTGTTTTCAATGAAGGCCGTGGAAAAGTGCGCTTTACTCAGCGTGCTATCGACTCATTAAAAGAACACGGATGGGCTGGTAACGTCCGTGAATTATCGAACTTGGTTGAACGTTTAACTATTCTGTTCCCGGGTGGTTTAGTTGACGTTAACGATTTACCACATAAGTATCGTCATATTGATGTGCCTGAGTATCAAGTCGAAGTGAGCGAAGAGCAAGCTGAACGTGATGCACTCGCGGCTATATTTAACGATGACGAGCCCGTGGAAATACCTGATAGCCGATTCCCAAGTGAACTTCCTCCAGAGGGCGTTAACTTGAAAGATTTGCTAGCAGAACTTGAAATCGACATGATCCGTCAAGCTTTGGATCACCAAGATAGTGTTGTCGCCCGAGCTGCTGAAATGCTGGGTATTCGTCGTACTACGCTGGTCGAGAAAATGCGAAAATACGGCCTTTCTAAAGAATAGATACATTTCATCAACTAAGTCATACCACTAGCTCGGTATTGATTTGGCATCATAACTGCATAGCTCCGTCATAGGTAATTTTTTGACGGAGTGAGTAAGTTGTCTAATGTTCAGGCTGTCACGCCAATTAATAAACACGCACAAGGCTTTGCACACTCGAATAAATCCAATTTATTTAAGGGTGAGGCAGATAATATGTCCAGTCGTGTCGAGCATATTTTACAGGCAATGCCATCAGGAATTGTAATACTCGATGGTAATGGCATGGTGACTCAAGCTAACCCCGTAGCATTAGATCTTTTGGGTGAACCACTTGAAGGCCAAAGATGGCTTACGATCATCAATCGCGCTTTTGCACCTCAAAAAGATGACGGTCACGAAGTATCGCTTAGAAATGGTCGCAGAGTTAAGCTCGCTATCACGCCTTTATCGCCTGAACCGGGTCAGCTAATTGTGTTGACCGATCTCACTGAAACTCGTCAACTTCAACAAAACTTATCTCACTTACAGCGTTTATCGTCACTTGGTAAAATGGTTGCAAAGCTGGCTCACCAAGTTCGTACTCCTCTTTCAGCAGCAATGCTTTATGCATCAAATCTTAAAAATCCAAAGCTGCCGGAAGCCAGTAAAATTAAATTTCAAGATAGATTAATTGAACGTCTCAATCAGTTAGAACATCAAGTCAATGACATGCTGTTGATGGCGAGAGGCCGTCAAAATCAACAAGGTGAACCTGTAGGTTTCGAGCAAGTATTAGAGCAAGTTTCAGCCGATTGTGAACCGCTTGCTGAGAAGAAAAACTGCAACTTGCAGTTTATCAATGAATCTTCCGCTAAGTTAATGGCCAATGAGAATGCACTGAGTTCAGCCATTAATAATTTAGTGATGAACAGCATTGAAGCTGGCGCGAAGAATATCATTGTAAAATCTTGTGAAAGGCAGTCTCAACTTTTTTTAGAAGTCATTGATGACGGAAAAGGCCTTGAAGCTGGAACTGAAAAACAAATATTAGAACCATTTTACACAACTAAAGCACAAGGCACTGGCCTAGGGCTTGCTGTTGTGCAATCTGTTGTTGGAAATCAC
>VSKX01054303.1_pt1 | contig 18858 bp, 19 predicted proteins | sample 4799481 | NCBI WGS metagenome assembly VSKX01 (sample SAMN12179537, study PRJNA552185) | sponge metagenome | biome: deep-sea hydrothermal plumes; feature: spots directly above weak diffusing fluid; material: sea water; isolation source: sponge from the Swan site of a hydrothermal vent ...
ATGTACCTATTGGTACAATGATTTTTCCCATAAAAGTTAACGAGTTACAATTTCTGGTATTTTTTGACTACGAACAAGCGTACCAAGGGTTTCAGAATACTGATTTTTAAAACCAACAGGTCATTTCAACACAGCCAAATATTACGGAACTGTTGGAGTTTAAAAACCTTACTCATGATACAAATCTGAAACGTTGGAATGTAAGCAATAAAAATGTCAAAATATTAATTCATTTTGTTGATGATTTATCTTGCTACCTTCAGTCAATAGATTCCAATGTGCTGACTTCAGGCACGCACATCGCTGTTTGTACTTCAGTGAGCTTAGAAAGTGAAATGATTCTTTTGTTGTATGGTTTTAGTGGTGTTGTTGATAAGAAACATTCAAAATTTGATCTTGTCAATGCAATCAATAGGGGCTTGATGGAGAATTAAATTTCACTCGCAAATCGTTATCTAGATATATTAAAAACAATCAAAATTTCACTCAATCTTACCGTGAAACAAACCTCATTTTCTCCTTAACTAAAAAAGAAACATTAGTATTGTCTTTTGCGTGTCACGGCTTAAGTAATAGTGAAATTGCGACTCAAGAAAATGTTTCTATCAATACCGTAAAAATGCATATTCAAAATATTTATAAAAAGACTGGTATTCACACTAGAACACGGTTAATTAGTGTGTATTCGGACATGTACAAACGTACTAGTATTGTCGACTGCACACATCCTAAAGGGTGTGTTTAGTATGAATAAATTATTAGTTATCATTATTGAATAATCCCTCTAATCCCTTAAAATAAACATTGTTACAAATTATTAACAAAGATGAAGGGATTATTATGCTTAATAAAAAACAACGCGGTCAGGGAATGACGGAATACATCATTATTGTGGCGTTAATAGCGGTATCCGCTATTGGTGTTTACAGTTTTTTTGGTAAAACCATTCGAAATCAAGTGGCTGGTTTAGCGACTGAAATATCAGGGGCTGATTCACAGGCACAAATTGCCGCATCAGTGACATCAGCTACAGCCACATCCACTGTTGCTAATGCCGATTATAACCTTGGAAACTATAACGAAGCGGCTAACAAAGCAGCTGCTGGTGATAAAAAGAAGTAATGATAAAGTGGTAAGAACGTATTTCTTGCCACTTTAAAATATGGAGGCTGATGTGGCTATGAGACAAACCCAAAAAGGTCAAGGAATGACCGAATACATTATTATTGTTGCGCTTATTGCGGTATCTGCGATTGGTGTTTACAGTTTTTTTGGCAAAACTATACGCAATCAAGTTGCAGGTTTGGCTAAAGAAATTTCTGGTGTAGATTCAACGCTTCAAATTCAAGCATCTCAAACAGCTGCGGGCGCTACAGCCTCAGTTGCGAACAAAAATTATAACCTGTCAAATTATAATGAAGGCGCCAATGCCACAAGCGGAGAAGGTGACGGCGGCGGTGAAGTCGACTAAATAGAATACTTGCTTGATTTCGAGTTGATAATAAATTCAGGGACGATTTATGAATACACTGAATAAACGAAAAAGCCAGTCAGGGCAAGCCATGGTGTTGTCGTTAATACTCATGTCTCTGACTATTATGGTGGTTTTATTTGCTTTTAATGCTTCACAACTCAATATAAAAAGTAACAAGCTTCAGAATACTGCGGACAATACGGCTTACAGTGTTGCATCTATAGCGGCTAGAGATTTTAATTTTAAGGCTTATACCAATCGTGCAGCCATTGCCAATCAAGTTGCTGTTGCTCAACTAGTCGGGTTGTCCTCATGGTTTAATATGACCAATAAATTTGCGGAAAACGCTTGTGATTATTTGTGTTGGGTACCATACCTAGGACAAGGGTTAAGCGGTTTTAGGCAAGTTGTCGGCGGGATAAATAATGTCGCACAACCCGTTTTTGAAGCGCTGATCTACGCCGAAAATGCCATACTCCTAGCGTTATCTGGCTCGCAGCAAATGATGCATTATGCCGGATTGATTTCTGCAGCCCAGACTGCGAAAGACATTGTAAAAGCAAATGATTCTAAGGCCGAACTCGACTGGTTCCAGAACCCATTAATGCTCGGCAACTTAAGGCAAGTATGGCTAACGTTTCAAAAAAGACACAATCGAAGCTCTTCAGGTAGTCGAAGCCGAACTTTGAGTCGTAATGGTCGCCAATTTCAAGATTATACAGGCATTATTCTAGACTCGAGAGATCCATTCAGTAAAAAAAGAACCTACTCTTTAGGCTTTCCTTGGAGCCTACGTCTATGGCCTGTCAAATGGAAAACATATAAAACAGGTGGAAGTGAACTAACGTCTAATGGGCGGAATGAAGCTGAAACTTGGACTTCAATGGATACTTTAAGTGTTCATTACTCCAGATTTAGATGTGGTTGGTCTGGTTGCCGATGGCGGAAAACAGAGATCCCAGTGGGATGGGGTGGAACCCGATCAGACAACCGAGCCGATATATCTAGAGTTGGTAATCGTAGTACTTGGGGGCGCAGTCGATCGTATAATCGGACAGCATCTAGAAATGCAGGTAATAATCAGCAAACCAAAGGTTGGTATAGCGGTGTGCAACCATTTTATGGCTTATCAAACTCTGCCAACGCAAAAAGTCACACTGACAACATCACTATCGTTGTTTCAAAAAGCCAAGCAGATTCTCGAACTACGCACTCTATTGATGTCGGTGGGGATAATACTGATCCCGCAATAGATGAGCAAATGTTAGGTGATAGACTTTCAGCTATTTCTGCAGCCCAAGCTTACTATTCAAGACCAAAAGATTTAATGACTTCTTCGTCATGGAGGAGGCCTGATAATAGGCATGAGTATGGCAATCTTTATAATCCGTTTTGGCAACCTCGCTTAACTGATACAACAACGAACGAGCGTAGAGTTGTATTAGCTTTAACGAGGATTTTATGACAATCACTCTTAATTCCAAACGAACCAATAACCAAAAAGGTCAAGCGCTAATTGAAACCATTATCGGTTTGAGTTTTGTCATTATTCCGTTATTGCTGCTATTACCATATTTATCGAAAGTCGCTGGCGTGCAGCATCGTGCCGAGCAGGCATCGCATTATAGTGCTTGGGAAAGAACGGTTTGGAAAAATACTGCTCCTAGTCGACTGCCTAGTCGGAATGGTATTTATTTAGCTAAAAAGACAGAAGTAGATCTAACAACTCAGATTCCAGCTAGATTTTATGGTCAAAATAAAGTCCGAATAAATAGTGAGTCTCAACAATGGGATTGGAAAAAAGATGTTCATTTTTTGTTAAAGCACCAAGTTGATAGTGACGGTAAATCTGTTTCACTAATCAAGCAAGAGCAAAATACTACGAGTTCTTCAAGTCAAAACGATCCACTTGGGCATGGTAATCATGGTGGGAAAATCCCTGATGGAGGCATAAATCGAGTAATTGGTACCGCACTTGGTCTATTTGACTTTGTAGGTTTTTCGTTAGAGAGAGATCAATTTTATCGGACTAATATCAGTTCAAAGCTAGAGAATTTGCATTTCGAGGAGTTCAATAATCTCGATTTAGATATAACAAGCAACAGTGCACTACTCGCTTCAGGCTGGAATGGGGCAGGACCTGAACATGTGAAAAACAGGGTTGAGCGACTTGTACTCACAAACTACATGAACAATGGGGTGATTCGCACAGCGCAAAGAATCATTGGGTTTCTTCCGTTTGGTAAAGAATTAAAGCCACGGAGCCTTAAACTCGGGCATGTTGAACCTGACAAACTCCCTAGCAATCGCCTTTGTACCTACGGCACCAGAAGTTGTGGCGGATGATATGAGAACTCTATTAATCTCCTCGATTTTGTCAGTCTGTACTTTATTAACATCAACATCCTGTTTTGCTGATAAATGGCCTGATATTGAATTTCCTAAAAATGCAAATGTTGAAGTAGTTGCCGACAATATGATGATTTACGGCAATCAAATGCGCACATGGGTAGTCAAAGTAAAGCAGAGCCAAATGCAAAGTGCTGCATTTTTTAAGAAACAATGGAAGAACAAAAGTGAGCGTTTTGATGCCAGAATTTTTAACGGCGATTACGTGATCAATAGCCTGCAACCGCCTTTTTTGCTGACTGCAAGGATTAAGCAAGAATATGAGCAAGTCATTATTTATGTAGGCATAACTAAAGCGGCAGATGATAAAAATCAAAGGAGAAAACAAACTCGTTTTCCGCAGTTGGTCGGTACAACGGTTATGTCAGACATTAATTCTACTGACCTATACAAAAAAGGGCGAACTTTGATGCTGATAAATAAGCGAAGTATCGAAGCAAATTACCATTATTACCGAGATTATTACCGACGTAGAGGGTGGTTAGAAACTTCAGGAATTATAGATAATAGTGCCGGAAACGCAGTACTTAGAATGAATAATGGTACCAATTTGTTAGACATGAGTTTTAAGAAAAGTAAGTCTGAAACTCATATTGTTGCTATCCAAGTCATGGAGGAACAATAAAAAATGAAAAACATTAAAAATAAATCAATGAGTAGTCGCAAAGTGATTCGTTGTAGAGCAATCAGTGGTCAAGCGAGTATTGAGTATTTGATTGTTTGCAGCACGCTTGTAGCGGCATTACTTATACCTATTGATGAAAACGATAAAAATGTAATAGAGCTTTGTATTGAGGGAATCAAAAATTTGTATGTGGCATTTGCTTACGCAAAGTCTCTGCCTGCTTTGCCTTAGCAATATTGTACTTGTCTATAAATTATCGGATATTTTTGTTCATATATTGAGTGCGAGTAAGCTGCAATATCGATTGCATCGTGCGGTAGCTATGCTATTACGTACTGAGTAAGGAAGCCCAAAAAGTCAGATTATTTATATTTAAGAGCTTCTGTTGGGAAAAGCATAACAAGGAAGGTAAATGCGCTAATGAAAATGAAATCGATAGACTTTAACTGGGTGCTGCTGATAATAGCTTTAGCATTAGGCTCAATTGCGGCTTGGTCCACAAAAAATTATTTTATTAATCGAGAGCAACAGCTGATCGAGCAATTATCTAAAGAGAATGTTGCGATGACTGATGTCATAGTCGCAACTCAGCAGTTGATAAAGGGAGATGTAGTTTCACAAAATAATATGTCGGTTCGTCAAATACAGGCTGACTTTGTGCCGCTGGATGCTATTCACCCGAGCAATTTTGCTCAAGTTGATGGCCAAATGTTACTAGAGCCAATGTCGCCAGGGCGGCCATTACTCGCCACCTATTTACCAGGGCATCGTGTGCAACATTTTTCTAGTCTATTAAAAGAGGGGCAGCGTGCTGTAACTATCGATATCGATGAAAACAACTCTACTGCAGGTATGTTAGTTCCATCCGATCACATTGATTTACTATTGGCGTTCGATGAAAACACAGGTGGCGAAACAAGAGATAAGCTTCAACTTTTACTCGAAAATATTATTGTAATCGCTACAGGTAAAAGAAGCATTGATGTTAACCCGGAATTGGTTGATACACTTTATGAAAATCCAACAAACTATAACACTGTCACACTCGCGCTTTCAGTGTCAGACGCCGCTCGAGTTAACTTAGCGAAAGAGCAAGGTAACTTTGTTACTTTACTGCGTAATCAAACAGAAGTTACCCCACTCAATTTTGTCTCTTTACATGAAGGTCAAATTTTCTCACCGACCGATGATGAATTTGAGCAAGAGGTAGTCATTATTTCTGGGGGAAGCGGAATAAAGGAAAGCATACAAACTTATCCTCTACCTAAAGAAATGTTAAAGCAAATTAGCAAATTAAATAATAAGAATACATTATGAAAACAATTAAATTATTAGTTATTTTATTGGGCTGCAGCTTTTTAAGTTTTTCATTATTTGCACATAATAATAAACCGGTACGACTTTATGTTGGGGCTGTAGAGTTATATAACGTCAAAAATGTGGAACGTATTGTCATCGGTAACGACAAGATTGTTAGTGCAAAAGTGTTAGATACAAAAAGAGTGTTATTAATTGGAGAAAGCTCTGGAAATACTGATTTACAACTTTGGCAAAAGAACGGAAAGCTCATTAAATTAAGTTTGACAGTCACTGATGATAATCGCCAACGAACCACTCAAACGGTAAAGGTAATGCTTTCAGCTTTTCCTTCACTAAAAGTGAAAGACCAAGATGGCTTGATCATTGTTGAAGGTAAAGCTGACTTAGCACAACAAGAACAGCTTGAAAAAATTCTTGCAGCAGGTCCAAATATTGTATCGCTTGTGACTTATCAACGTTTTGCTAAAGCGATGGCACCGATGATAAAAATGAAAGTTAAAATTGTTGAATTTAATAAAACAACGTTAAATAACATCGGTATTAAGTGGGACTCAGGTCTTGCTGGTCCTGCTTTTGGAGGTGCTAAAGGATTCGTTACAAATGATGTATTTTCTGTTGCATCACCCGGGCAGTATGTTGAGGGGATTACCGAAGCGCTTACTCAAAGAATAGGTGGGCTTGACTCTCGTGGATGGAGTTCATTTGGTATTGTTACGGGTATCGGATCACAAATTCAGTTGCTTGCAGAAAAAGGTGATGCAAGGTTGCTTGCCGAACCAAATTTAACCACTAGAAGTGGCGAGTCAGCCAGTTTTTTATCTGGCGGTGAGTTCCCTATCCCTACGACAAATGCAGTGGGAGCAACCAATGTTGAATTTAAAGAATACGGGATAAAGCTTGATATAGAACCTGTTGTCGACGAAAACCAAAATATTGTTAGTCGAATAAGAGCAGAAGTCAGTTCTATTGATCCGTCGTTAGCGCCTAATGGTATTCCGGGGATTTTATCACGCCGTACAGAGTCGGTTATCAATGTTAAGAATAACGAAACAATCGTTATTTCAGGGCTTGTGAGCAGCGAAATGTCTAAAGCGGTAAATAAGTTTCCGTTTCTCGGGGACATTCCTATTTTAGGTGAGTTATTTAAATCAAGAAATTTTCGAAATAAAAAATCGGAACTTGTAATTTTTGTGACTCCGACAGTCGTATATCCAAGCTTAGAAGAGCATGAAAATCACCTTCGTCGAGGCCAAGAAATGGTTGATGAAGCGACTAAATTAAAAGCATTTTATGTCTTAGATTAAGGAACTGTAAAATGTTTAATATCGTTGTAAGTACAAGTAAAGGCACAAAAGTGGGCGAATATCAGTGTATTCACTCGTCTTGCCAAATAGGTAAAGAGCCCGAGCAATTGATAGTGCTGCGCGGATTCAAAGTATCAAAACTGCATGCGACGTTAAGTCAAAGTGATAGCGGTATTTTTGTTAATGATAATAAAAGCCGTACAGGTATTAAAGTCAATAATGAGAAAGTTGATTGCTTTGGTCCTTTGAAGCAAAGCGATATTGTACAAGTAGGCGATTACCAATTGAGCGTGCAAAGCACCGACCCTAATTATTCAGCAGATACACGATCAACGACATCGGAAATCGAAAATTCGGCATCAGCTACAGCTGCTCAACAAAAGACTGAACAAGATTTAGAAGAAAGTGCCCATACAAAAGAAGCTGAAAATCTACTCAATGACATCAAACTACAAGAAAAAATAAGAGTAAATAATAAATGGCGACGCAAAGTACATTCTGAACTATTAAAACTAATGGATTTGCGCCGAGTTAACGTCAGTGAAATGAGTGATACAGTGCTGAGAGAGCAGAGTGAGACGTTAATTCAACAAATTATCAATAATTTTACTTTGCCAGAAGAAATTGACGTTTCGAAACTAATTAAAGAAGTTCTTGATGAAACCATTGGTTTAGGGCCATTAGAAGCAATCCTTGAGGACGAAGATGTCACTGAAATTATGGTAAACAGCCATGATCAAATATTTTATGAAAAAGCTGGAAAACTCTATTTGTCCGATGTTGCATTTTCTGATGATCAAGCAGTATTGGGGGCAATAGAACGCATCGTTACTCCGATTGGCCGTCGTATTGATGAAAGCTCTCCAATGGTTGATGCAAGACTTAAAGATGGCTCTAGAGTTAATGCTGTCATTCCGCCTTTGGCTTTAAAAGGCCCTTGCATTACTATTCGTAAGTTTATGAAACGGCGATTAAGTTGCCAAGATTTAGTTCAATTCGACTCTATGAATGGTGCCATGGCTGAATTTCTTGAAATGGCGGTCAAGCAAAAAAGAAATGTCATTATTTCAGGAGGAACGGGCTCAGGTAAAACGACTCTTCTAAATGTTCTTTCAAATTTTATTCCAGATAATGAACGGATCATTACTGTTGAAGACGCTGCTGAACTTCAGTTATACCAACCTAATCTCGTATCCCTTGAAGCGCGGCCAGCAAACCAAGAAGGAAAAGGTGCAGTCGAAATCAGAGATTTAGTAAAAAACTGCTTGAGAATGAGGCCAGACAGAGTCGTTGTAGGAGAGTGTCGTGGAGGAGAAGCACTCGATATGCTGCAAGCGATGAATACAGGGCATGATGGATCACTCACGACGGCGCACTCAAATTCACCCAGAGATTGTATATCACGATTAGAAGTGATGGTGATGATGGCTGGTATGGAGTTACCCGTTATGGCAATTAGAGAGCAAATTGCTTCAGCTATTAGTTTGATCATCCAGCAATCTCGATTTTCAGACGGCTCAAGACGTGTAACCAGTATTTGTGAAGTGACAGGAATTGAAGGTATGGTTATTCAGTTATCAGAGATTTTTAAATTTGAACAAACAGGCTTCGACGATCAAGGGAAAGTACAAGGACATTACTCGGCGACAGGCACTCTACCTGAATTTTATGAAGAACTCAGAAGACAAGGTGTCAAAGTAAAACTTGATACATTTGATAGGAGTTTACGAGATGACTAGCGCCATATTCGTTGCCATATTCGTTTTTTTTACCGTGCTGTTACTTGTATGGTCACTCAATAATTTGAGTAAATCACTCGGTAAAAAATATCAACAAACCTTCACTAACTCAGCGAAAGCAAATCTGTTCGATATGTTTTTGTTTATTGAACCTAAACAGCTTTTTATCATCAACATAATAACCTTGATTACTGTACCAATATTATTTCGACTACTCGTTGGATCATGGATTGTCGGTATTATTATTAGTGTCTTTTTAGCTGTGCTTCCAAGGTATGCCTATAAATTTTTGCATAAACGTCGACGAAAAAAGTTTATTCATCAACTGCCAGATGCGCTAAATATGGTTGCAGCATCAATGCAATCTGGTGCTAATGCCGCGAGTGCAATTGACTTTATAACCGAGGAAATGAGTGCTCCATTGAGTCAAGAGTTTTTACTATTTCAGCGTGAACAAAGACTTGGAGTCGAATTTAATACAGCGTTAGATAATATGCTGACGAGAATACCAGAAGATGAACTTCAATTAGTTGTGGCGGGTATGCAAATATCAAGAGAAGTAGGCGGTAATCTTGCGGAAGTATTGCACCGATTGAGCAAAACTCTCAGGCGTAAACATGAAATGGAAGGAAAAATTGATGCTTTAACATCACAAGGCAAATTACAAGGTCTGGTAATGACATTACTTCCTATATTCATTGGCATTGTCCTTTACCACATGGAGCCAAGCGCAATGGGACGAATTGTCAGCGAGCCAATAGGCTGGGGCTTAATTGTGCTAGTAATGATAATGCTGACGGCTGGATATATGTCCATTCGCAAAATTGTCGCAATTGACGTGTAGGTGATAAATATGGTGAATTTCATAGTTGCAGCTTACGCATTATCGATTATTTTTTTAGTTTATAGCTGTATTAGAATTTATAAAAAAGTGCCCAAAAGCCATCGTGAATTTATGGATCCATTGACTTCAGGTCTCAAGATTATTTGGCCGTTGGTGAAGGTACTTGCATTCTATATAGGTGAAAAACTGAGTGTTGATTATTTAGAACGTACCTCTAAGCGATTACAAATTTCAGGTGTGTCATACATGATCACGGCTGAAGAATATTTTGCAATACGCATATTAAGCACTTTATTTGCAATGAGTATCTCAATGATATGCGGGTGGTTACTTGGTGGCATTAATGGTCTTTATATTTTGATCGCCGCAATCTTTGGTTACTTTTTACCAGTAATGACTCTTAATGATTTGCGTAAAAAAAGGCAAGCATTAATTGTTAAAGCTCTGCCTGTTTATTTAGATTATCTAACGATGTCGATTGAGGCTGGTCTGAATATGTCAGGTGCTTTATTGCAAGCCATTGAGCGAGGGCCGAAAGGACCACTCAGAATAGAGCTCGAAAAGGTGATCCGAGATATGCGAGCTGGTATGTCACGCGCGCAGTCATTTCGAAATATGTCACTTCGAGTGCAAGTAACAGAAGTTAATAGCCTAGTCAGTGCATTGGCACAAGCCGATAAAACTGGCGCGAGCTTAGGGCAAACATTAAGAGTGCAATCAGATCAACGTCGTGTAGAACGTTTTCAGCGAGCAGAAAAAAAAGCACTCGAAGCACCGGTAAAACTGGTTTTTCCGTTAGTAATATTTATTTTCCCAGTTACCTTTATGATTTTAGCATTCCCAATTGTAATGAAGTTTCTTTATGAGCTATAACATGAAAAGTTGCAGCTTATATTCTGAAAATGAACTCACAATTAATCAATTATTTGTTGCGAATACTGCTTGGTTGAGGTTTCGGGGGCTCTTATTCAGACAGCCATTAATCGATGGGCAAGGGTTACTGATTTCGCCTTGTAACTCTGTACACACAATTGGGATGACCTATGCGATAGACGTTGTATATCTGTCAAAAAGCAAGCAAGTTCTCAAACTGGTGAGCGGATTAAAACCATACAGAAGCAGTATATGTTTAAAAGCAGCATATGTTGTAGAGCTAAAATCAGGAAGTTTAAATAATATAAAAATAAAAAAGGGAGATATGTTGTCATGGTAAAACGAATTATTACAGGAACAATGGTCGCACTATGCTTAAGTTTAACAGGCTGTGCGTCATCTGAAAATCAAGAGCCTCAAAAAACAACTCCAAATATTATGAGCATTCAAGTTCGAGCGGAGCAAGCATATAAAATGGCGCGTTTAGACGAATCGGAAAGCTTGTATCACCAAGTGCTCACCAGTCTTCCTAATTATGCGCCAGCATGGTTCCGCTTAGGTAATATATACACAAGAACGGGTCGACAAGAAGCGGCGATAAACGCCTATAAACGGTGTATTGATCTTGAGCCATCAAATAAAAAAGCACTCTACAATATGAGTTTGGTTTATATCAAACAATCAACTCAAGTATTGGATTTTGCAGCCAATCAAGGTGAGCAAAACTCCCCGATGTCCCGACAAATTCAATTGTTACTTAATGCGTTGCATGAATTACAAGGTGAAGGTGGTTCGCAAACGGCTTCAGTAGAGCAGGTAGCTCACTAATGAGTTTCTTACGAGCTCAGCGCGGTCAAAGCATGATTGAGTTCAATATTGCGCTTCCCTTTCTGATGCCAATATTTCTGGTCGCCATGATGTTAGTTGTGCAATGGGGCTTTATCTATAAGGCAAAAAGTACACTTGATGCCGCTACATCCAAAGCCGTGAGAGCTGGGACATTACATCACGGTGATATTAGTGAAATAAGAAAAAGCTTGTCAGAAGGAATGATGCCGCTATATGCGCACGGAACCAGCATTACAGATATAACTAAAGCCGTGATTAAAGCAAGAGCAGCAACGGCAGTACACAGCAATATTGAAATACTCAGTCCTGACAGGCTTGTTTTTAATAAGTTTAAAGTACGGAGCAAATATCCGTCAGGCTATGTCTATGAGATCCCAAACAGCACCTTAATGTATCGAAACCCGGTATTAAAGCGAATTTCAAGTGACCGAAAGTTGAACGTCCAAGACGCAAATTTATTACAAATAGAGGTGCGTTGGTGTCAAGAGCTGATTGTGCCAATGGCCAATTATGTGATCGAGGAAATTGTAAAGTCAGCACTTTACCTACCAAGCCAAGAACAATTAGCTTGCAATGCATTAGGGCAAGTAACGAATAAAAGGTATTTAGCGTTAAACGCTCAAGGATTAATGCGAATGCAAACACCATTTAGAATGTAAATACGTGCTCATAATTTTGTTTGTCACTTCAGAGTACATGGGAGTCCAGTGGCTTTTTGTTTCGTAAAAACAAGCTACTGAGTACAGCGTTATATGTGAATAGCACAATAGTTTTAAAAAGTATCCAACTTCGATTTATAGGTTGAATAAGTTAATAAAAAATAAAGATCAGTATTTAGTTATAGGGAAATAGCAAAATGAAATTAAAATTGTCGCTTACCAAGCAAATTTGGTTGCCATTACTACTAGGGTTAACTTTAGGCATAGTTGGTTGTAATGGAGAAGTTAAAGAAGATGAACCAACGACACCGCCAGTCGTAACTCCGCCACCAACGCCTCCAGTAGTTACACCCGACCCAGTTGATCAAGTTGGCACATGGGAAAATAAAGATGAAGATGGCGATGGTGTCCTCGATGAAAATGATGATTATCCTTTTGATGCTGATAAAAGCGCATACCCATTAATTGTTGAAGAAGAGTTTAATAATAATCTTGGTGTTGCCACGCCAATAAATACAAGTGTACCTTTTAGAGTTTCAGGTGCTGTGCAAGAACAACTCGATACAGATTTATATCGGTTTGAATCAGAGGGTGAGAGAACACTAACGGTAATTTTAAAATCTAATAATGTCGAGTTCGAACCAAGCATTACTATTTTTAATAGTAGTGGTGAGTCCTTGCAGCCATTACCAACAAACTATATCCCAATGGGTATTGTTAGAAACACAGTTACCTTTTTTTTAAGACAAAGCGGGACATTTTATCTAGCAATTAATGATGATGGACGTGATGGTTCATCAGATTATACATACAAAGCTTTTGTGTTTGACGACAGTGATGTTGATGGACTTGATGACAGTATAGAGTCGGCGTTTGGGCTTTCTAATATTGAGATAGATTCTGATAAAGACAGTATCTTTGATGCTAATGAATTTTATGTGTATCAGTATGATGATGTTTTAGATCATGACATTGATAACGACGGGATCCCAAACTGGTTAGATGATGACAGTGACGGGGATACGATTTCAGATCGTATCGAAAAAGTTTATGACTTTGATCGTGATGGCCGAGCTAGTTTTACCGATGAGGACTCAGATGGTGATGGCGTAAGCGATCAGTCTGAAGCAGGTGATGGTTCTGGCATATATAATGATCTTGATAATGATGGCTTTTATGATTACATCGATACCGACGATGATGGCGATTTTTTATTAGATAAAAATGACGCCTTTCCTAAAGAAGATTTGAAAACAGCAATGCCGGGTGAAACCGGGTATCGAACCCTTTATTATTTATCTCATCTTTATAACGGAGAACCAATTAATGATATTCATATCGAAGAAGAGACTCATACACTAATAGGAAATGGCATTGAAGGCACTGGCTTTATCATTTTTGATATGGGACAAAAGATTCCACCGCTTAATATCCCGATTACAGTGAACACAGATACCATATTTAGTTTTATATTGCCCCAAGATGCTAAAAAAGTATTTTTCAGCTCGAACGACTTTCGCTCTAATCGTTTAAAAATCAACTATGTTAACAGTCGAATTCCGATAATAAATAGCCCCAAGGAGGGATACTACCTCGAAGGCAGTGAAGTTACCCTTACTGGTAAAAACTTTTTTGAAGATACGAAAGTGCTGATTGACGATAAAATGATCACACCGATTATAGAGTCAACTTCGCAACTGAGGTTCAATTTACCTACGGGGTTGTCATCAGAAGTTTATGTAAATCTTAAAACGACCTATGGGAAGAGCAATAGAAGAGCATTGAAAATAGGTAAGGCTGTCGCTGTGTCGATTGCTCAACCTCTTGTACAAGCAAATATGCCTTTTGTGGTGTCCTATCACTCACCCACAGGTAAACGTTACTACTTAGATAATCGTTCTCAAATTGATATAGTCATTAGCGCGGGTCATGAAATATTAGTCTTAATGGATGAAGATACTGGCGGCAATAAAAAAGTACTTCAATACAGAATGTCGTTCGGCGATCAATCCCGACTTGAGTTCACACCGCTAGAAAGTGCAAAATCAATCGCATGGAAAGATTCTAATTCAAAAAATGCCGTGCCCGAATATCAATGGCACCAATTTTATGACGACTTAGCGAAGTTAAAAGAAGTGCAAGACTTGGCACAACAAATCGAAATATCGTTACAGGCTGATAGCAGGCAAGATAGTTTGACCGATAAATATAAAGCACTAGAAAATACAGCTGTAACGAGAGTGATAAAATTATCAAGAGAAGGGGATAATAACGCTCAAAAACAGCTCTCACCTAAATCTCAAAAAAAAAATAATTTATCGCTAAACTCTACTTGTGAGCAAAATGATAGTACTTATAAACCGATAGTTTGTGCTGACTGGGATGGTTTTGAAGATAATATAGATATTTATGCTACGACCAAGTGGGACAACTTTGCAGACCTTGTTTTTGACGGTAATTTTGGTGTCGATAACGATACAGCAATGTTTTTAAGTACTCAGATGTATCATTTAGAAACTGAAAAGTTGCTGCATAAACATGTTACAAAGCATTTTGATGATTTTATGATAGGCCCTCAAGATTGGGGGCTTTTGAATCTCTCTACAACACAAGACTATCCGCAGTGTAACTATTCTAATTGTAAAATTGAAGTCGTTACACCGGGTTTTACAGGCAACCAACCTTCAAAACCTACTACAGAAGAAGCTCAGGAAATTATTATTTTCCGAACAATGCTTGAACAAGTTTTTTTGCCGACTTTAGCTCTAGTACTAGATACAGAATTAAGTGATGATAAAAAATGGATAGGTGATGTAGTTACTGAACTGTATCCCACATTTAAAAAAGCAGTCAGTTTATCGAGTAAAAATTCACCTGCAGATGTCATGGGAGAGTTTATTAAACTTGTTATCGATGATCACCTTTCACAAAGTGGTATTAGTAAACTGACAACTCTAATCGCTTTAAAATTAGGCGCTGGTCAGCTTCTAGAGGGAGTGGTTGAGAAATTAGTTATACGTTTTGCCCCGATAGCAATACCTGTGTATGGTGAATTTTATGCGTTTTATTTAATTTTAAAGCAATATCTCGGCACATTAAATTTGGGGAATACAGTTTTAAATACGGCAGTCGATATGTTGCGTGTGCCCGGTGTTGTGATTTTTGAAGTTAAATGGCCTGTCGTTATTACCCAAGTTCTGCCATCAGCAATTAATCGTAAGCAGGTGAATCAAGATGTGCCTTTGCTCATAGAAGGGCAAGGTTTTTTACCAGTAGAGTTTACATTTGATACTGTTTATCCTGAGGTTGAAGTTAAAGATACCAAAGGAACGGCTGATGAGTCTGATGATTCGATTGTACTAGAAAGGTTAACTGATGACGTTAACCTTTCCCCTGATGGAACTGCGATAAAGTTTTTGAATATGAGCAAACAAAAAGTGCTCGATGCAAAAGGTCCGCTGCGAGTTTTTGTTGAAGTGTCAGATGCTAAACCTCATAAAGATATCGAATATTATGATGGCATTAAAATCACTAAAATATCACCTGATGAAATTTATCCCGGCTGGAAGGTTAAGGTTGATGGTGCAGGCTTTAGCCCAACGGCAAGCTTAAATGTTGTTACTTTTCAAGGAAGCTCAGGACGAGTGAAAGCACAAGTACTAAGTGCAAGCTTGAATCGACTTGAGGTGTTAGTTCCTGAAAAAGCAGTAACAGGCGATGTAATGCTGACAGTGGATAAAGTCGCTGCCGAGAACCGTTACCCAGTTATTGTTTTAAATACAGGAGCGACAGTACGGTTTGGTGATAACGGAAACCTCGCCGATGACATATTTACGATTAAATTTGCAGGACGTGATCTGATTATGGATAGCGCCGGCCAAAGACAATTAGACTTATTTCGACAGTTAATACCTGGCGAGTATGATGTAAAATTAACCGCTGATACGGTTCCAGACGCACGTGGGACTTACTATGTTTGTTTTTCTGATAATGTTGAAGTGCTCAGTGGTGACCCATTCCAACATAAAGAACTACTGGCTGAAAAAGGAGATGCCGTAAATTGGCGTGTTAAAGTAACTTCGGGGGTTGGTAAGGCTATATCTAAATGCTCACAATCAGAGATTAAGTCAAACAGTAGTATTCGTTTCAATAGTCCATTAATAGATTAAAAGGAATTAAAAATGAAAAAAATAATTATAGTGTTACTTTCACTTGCCTGCTGCAGTTTTAACGCAATAGGCAAAGAGCCATTTGATACGCTAAATAAAAGGTGTATAGCTTTAGATAAATTTAAAATATCACGAGATTATGCTGAAGTTATGAAATATTACCACCCTAAGGCCCAAGAATACTCAGACTGGATAGTTTTTTTGAAAAAGAGAGTAGATAAATACGCAAATAAAAGAGAACAAAGTAATTCTACAGAAGTAAAAACTGCAGTGATTACCAGATCTGAGTTTAGACCTGTGACTAAAAAAAATAAACATAAATTATTTAAAATATCAAAAATATTGAGTGTTACGCCAGAAATTACTTATAAAAATTCAGAGCTAATATATGGCGGTCTTTGTCGTTTTGCTTATGATGAAGCTTCGAATGAATGGTATATGTTGAATATATAGCAAATGGAATGGTTAACTAATGTCTGCTTTAGGTTATATAGGATTATGAGTCGACGGAGGATATGTTCTATTTGAGCATTTTCTCCAGCTTAGTTGAACTCTCGAAATTAGAAACTCGAATTAAGGAATGATTATGAGAGTACTACTTTGTTTACTGATTTTTATTTGTAGTTATGCAAGCGCTAACGAAAGCGAAAGTCAAGATGAAGCGCTTAAAAAGAGGTGTTTAAACTCTTTTGAAATGATTAAGAAAAAAGATTACTCACAATTTTTGTCGGAGATACCTGTAAAAAATATCTCCAAAGATGAAATTGAGCATTCAAAAGCGGTTTTAGATAGAGCTTATAAACGTTGGTTTGTTGAACGTAAGTTGGACACTACTACAGTCACTGGTATTAAATATCAGTCTGTAAGTGACTTTAAAAAATCTAAATATAACGCATTAAGTCAAGCGAGGGTGATGATTAAAATAAGCGGTTATAAATTAATGGGCAGTGCAAGATGTACCTTTGTAGAAACGCCAGATGGTTGGTTTTTATCAAAATTACCTTGAAAATAATACTCAAACATTAACTTTTTTAGCGTCTCGTCGCTTGCGGCGGGATTTTATGGGGTGAAAAAGAGTTTTAAGTATAAAACTCATCTACTACAGTTGGCTTGTGTTACACCTGTATTTGTTCACGAAATGGAGTTTAGACAAATAATATTATGGCACTTTCAACGCTATCTAAAAAAGCACGTATGGTGATTAAAGCATACAAACCCTCACAGTGGCTAAAACTGCCGACGAAGCAGTATTACTTTACAAGAGCGATTGCTGTTATTGCCCTAGTGCCTATGCTTTCAAGCCTGTTTATGTTTTTATTTATGACTGATGGCGCGAAGAAAATTGTTTTTTTAGCGCTCGTTATTTTTTTATTTTTTGTTTCATTACTCACTTGGCAGTATAAAAAGTTATTGGTGCTAGATGGCTTAAAAGGGCAAGGCTACATTAGAACCACCTTTTTTGGTACAACATTAAAAACTGAATCTAATTTTGATTTAAACAAAACAGAAGTTGTGATTAAACCCTATATTGTTTTCGATAAAACTTTTCAATTTTCTATCCTTAAACATGAATACCCTTTTGGTAATTATTCAGAGACAGAAGAGATATTACACTTCATTAGTAATGAGTTTGGATTACTTGCAATGGATGGTGTGAGTGATTTCCCAAAAACTCGACCGTTTGCAAATAAAGAAATGATGACTTCTGAATCACCTAACGAAGCAGAGATCACTTACCAAAGTACCATAAGTGAAATACCGATCGATAGCAGCAAAATATGGACACTAGGTATGTTTCTAAAGCTTGCATTACCTTTTCCTGCTTTTGTGATCATTGGATTACTGATAGGGACTTACTAAAGATGAAAATAATAAAAATCCAGTCAGGAAGTATTAGCACCGTGTATTCAGAGTCTAAGGTTGCTGTTACTTTTTTTGGTTTAATTTTTTTTGCTTTGGCTGCAATAATTAGCCCTCCATGGAGCAGTGAACAATATCAAACAACGAAAGAAATTTTAGGAATCACATTGCCATGGGCGACGGTCGCTATGTTCAGTTGGGTACTGTTATTCACTAGAGTAAAGATTACCTTAAATAACGATAAAGACTTTCTGGAATACCGTTTAAGCTCATTATACCCAGTAGCAGTTCGCAAGGTGCCCGTTTCAGAGATCCAAGCATTTTGTGTGCAGAAAATACCGTATAAAAAAACGATAACGTTTGGGCTTTATGTTCATTTTAAAAATAATCAGAGTTTACACCTCCTCAGTGGCATTCGTATCTACACAGGCTGACCAAAAAACGAACCGGCTAATTCTCTGTACATTTCAATTTCTTCTGTTGAATAATTATTGAGCACTTCCATGAGCTGTAAAAATACCCACAAGCCTGCTAATAATGCTGGATGGGTAACGGGCTTACTTCGTTTCGTCAGTCGACCACTGAGCTTTATCATAAACGTTTTTAGTTCTTTAGCTCCAGACGACTCATCGTTGTAAAGTTTCCAAACTAAAACGCAAGCCATTGAACTAACTATTAATCTTCTAAAAATTCTGTCTGCTGTTTCTTGTTGCCAGTGTTCAAGTTGAAATCC
>VSKX01045300.1_pt1 | contig 18854 bp, 24 predicted proteins | sample 4799481 | NCBI WGS metagenome assembly VSKX01 (sample SAMN12179537, study PRJNA552185) | sponge metagenome | biome: deep-sea hydrothermal plumes; feature: spots directly above weak diffusing fluid; material: sea water; isolation source: sponge from the Swan site of a hydrothermal vent ...
GAGACATACAATAAAAAAAACGCGTACCGTTATTCATAAGAAAGCGTGTTGCCTTCTTGTGGCTCCACCATCCCAATAGTCGTGGTAACTGTTCATTGTGGGCATGTTTCTCGTGTACAAAGAACCCGTCAATTCCCCCAGGTCCACCGTTCATGTACTTGTAACTGCACCAGGCAGCAACGTCCACCCCCCAATCATGCAGACTCATCTCCACATTGCCAGTAGCATGAGCAAGGTCAAAACCAACATAGCAACCCTGGGAAATCCATTACAAAACCATATTTCACACGCCATTCAACTAACCTTGCTATGAGCAGCTTTAGTAATGGCCTCCATGTCAAACACATAGCCAGTCAGATAGTGTATACCTTTGGGAAAGAATGGTCGTCTTGTAGTTACAGTCAAGGTAAAGTGTGCTTACCTGGCAGCCAGACTAATGCTATGGAGTCTCCCTGCTCCTCTATCAGTTTTACTACATCATCTGTCCTCCAGAAGTGCTCGCCCTGGTGAAGAGAGCGGATTGTGGGATGAGGGATATCGTACGAAACAATGTTTGTGAGAGAAATAATTTACTCACCTCTCTTGGGGATGCAAACACTGACGCTTCTTTGGGGTCGTAACCATGCCAACGCATCTGTGACTCTACTGCATACTGCACAATGGTTCAACACGGTAACTCTGCAAGGCTATTTATAATAGCCTTGTACTTTGTCAAATATAAAGGATTTTGACTACTCACAAAACTGTTACAGTAATCTAAAGACCTTCTCAAGAGCTACTGAATATTAAATACATTGCTGAGCAAGGCTTACAAAGTCTGACGGGAAGCTGTCTTTCTCCAATAGTATCTTGAATCTGTCTTTGGTGGGTTGGTAAAAAGACGCCTAAAATGCGACAGATCCAGTGAGTAATAAAATGATCGTCAATGTTCCAACTCACCATAGCCAAGTGGCAGTTGACAGTGAGAGTGTTCATACACACCACCTCAATGGGCCTAGCTCCAACTAACTTTGCACTCTCTGCAGACAGCATCTCTTCCAACCCAGGCATCCACGAGTGGTAACCTAGCACATGACCTTCCATGCCTTGAAACGCCCACTTGTCAACGTTCTTTGTGATGAGCTCTCTAACTCCCTTTGGTTGGAGGCCCAGGGAGACTCCATTGAAATACATGCACTCCTGAGTGGTATCTACGTCTGCAAATGAGCTCGTATCAAACACGGATTGAGTACATAAAATGAGTCTGGTCTAGTTCCACAACACACAGACAACACACCATCAGCTATTTTTTGCCCATCCAAAATTTCTCCAATAGTTGGCACACAGAATCTTGTTCTGAAGGAGGCTAGTTTGTCCTTATTGTCCAGAGCAGCTGCTAGCTTGGAGTCATCCAGTTCCACTCCAATCTCTCCAGCCACACTTCTCAGGTAGCTCTGAATGGACTCCTTGCTATCAAGGTAAGGAAACTCTTCATCAGATTGAGCAACAGCCATATCAGCCTGATATCTCACCAGAGCTAGCCAGGACTGTAATTATAGGCCTTATCAATTACAGTCCTGGTGAATAAGGCATTGTAGAATGTATCAAACTAACATGTGACTGTGAATGTATTTAACTGTGTGTTTGGACAAGAGTCAGAGAGTGGATGAGGAGACTCTTGGTGTGAGCAAGGGGCCCTTGGTGTGGGTCATTGACTAAGATGTCCAGTAGTGCAATAATACAAAACAACTTCTAGTCTATTCAAAGCTAAGTTTTATTGTCTGAAAAAACCGCCAGACATCTAGAAATGAGTTGTAGAGTGGGGCTGGGGCTACCCTCATGTGTCCATCCTTACGCAGGTCCGCCTGCACGGGGCATAAGTACATGTACTCAACAGTAATAACATCGATGGATAGATAAGAAACGCTCACTGGACACAGAGAGGCTCCTAGCTTAGAGCACAACTCACCACAATGCCCCTACTTTCTAACAACTGTTGAACTTCAGTGACAGGGAAAGAGAACTGGAGGGACAGCTGGGCACCACGTTGCTTAGGATTAGAGGGGGTTACTATCGTAACATACTTCGTGGTGCCTACTGGCCGAATATGCAATTCCATGTCGTTACACAATTGCAAAACATACCTGCTGCTTCTCTCTTTTCCTTTGTTAAGTACTCTTCAATGAGAATTTCCAAATAGCCAGTGAGGATCCTTGATTTTGTGGTCAGCTCTCTCATTGAGGTGTCAACAAACACATCCAGACTGGCTTTCAAACTAAGGCACTCAAACACAGGAGGGTTGGACAATTGGAACCCAGCCGCCCCAGACTGGAGCTCCAACACTGGAGTGATAGGACAATCGTTAAACACACGAGTATACATGTATACTAAACATACTGTTATTCATTTTAAAGCGGGTTTTTCGGTTGTGGCTCCACCATCCCAATAGTCGTGGTAACTTATCATTGTGGGCATGTTTCTCGTGTACAAAGAACCCGGCAATTCCCCCAGGTCCACCGTTCATGTACTTGTAACTGCACCAGGCAGCAACGTCCACCCCCCAATCATGCAGACTCATCTCCACATTGCCAGTAGCATGAGCAAGGTCAAAACCAACATAGCAACCCTATACAGGTAAACAGCTGTTGGTATAGTGAGACTGATCGAATATATGCCCACTGCATAAAACTACCCACTGAGTCTGACCTTGCTATGAGCAGCTTTAGTAATGGCCTCCATGTCAAACACATAGCCAGTCAGATAGTGTACACCTTTGGGGAAGAATGGTCGTCTTGTAGTTACAGTCAAGGTAAAGTGTGCTTACCTGGCAGCCAGACTAATGCTATGGAGTCTCCCTGCTCCTCTATCAGTTTTACTACATCATCTGTCCTCCAGAAGTGCTCGCCCTGGAGAAAAGCAGCATGAGGAGTATCGTAGGAAACAGTGTTTGTGCGTGTGTGTGTGTGGGAAATTGGACTCACTTCTCTTGGGGCAAGTACAATCATTGCCTCCTTGGGATCATAGCCATGCCAGTGAGCCTGTGACTGAACTGCATACTGCCGAGAAAATGAACAGTTATTAAAAACTTACAACAACTCTTTTACAAACGTACAAAGTCTGAAGGAAAGCTATCCTTTTCCAAAAGGATTTTGAACCTGTCCTTGGTGGGTTGATAAAAAGACACCTAAAGAAAACATGATCACCATAGCTAGTATGGAAGTTTTCTCCTCACCATAGCTAAGTGGCAGTTGACAGTGAGTCCGTTCATAGGTATCACTTCAATGGGTTTGCCTCCCACCAATCGTGCACTCTCGTCCACCAGTATGTCCTCTATGGGCATCCAGGCAATCGGATCACGGAAGTGACCATAAAGTCCTCTCTTGGCCCATTTGTCCAGACCTGCTACAATCAAGTCTTTCACACCCTTTGGTTGCAGACCCAGTGAGTTGCCGGAAAAGTACACACAATCTTCACTAGTGTCTACACCTGAAAAATGACATCAGTTCTAGCAGGCATCCAGACGTATTAATAATAATATTATATAAAATGGCACATTCATATGCATGTTCGTATGACAACAGCATCACATCACATACCTTCTGCTAGTTTCTTCTCTTCACTTATTTCTCCAATAGTTGGCACATAGAATCTTGTTCTGAAGGAGGCTAGTTTGTCCTTATTGTCCAGAGCAGCTGCTAGCTTGGAGTCATCCAGTTCCACTCCATTCTCTTCAGCCACACTTCTCAGGTAGCTCTGAATGGACTCCTGGCTATCAAGGTAAGGAAACTCCTCCATATTGATATTACAGCATCTGCTCTCTCCAAGATCAAGAGCACACAAGCACATTAATAAGGTGGGTAAAAATCGTCAGAGTGTGGAAGTAAAGTGAAAGCTAGCTAGCTAGTTTCAGAAATCTATCTCTAGCTAGCTAGTTAGTACGTGCAGGTACTCACTATCCAGTGTCACTGTGGAACAAACTCAGTCTAGGAGGAATGGCTGACGATGTTGGACTATATTGGTCTCTTTTCCAAGGGAAATTTCAAGGTGCAATAAATCTCCAGCTCTCCTACTCAATGTCTGACTAGTAGCTGTGTTTTTACACAGATGGTTGGAAAACAGACCCAGAATTTGTGAAGTACCTCTCTGAACTCAATGCGTACTCTTTGGAAAAGCTACGTAAGTACCAATACTGTTCTAGCGAGAGGATGTGGTATGATATGATGGTTGACTGTTCTCTTAGAGCTGGAGCCGGAGCATTTGAAAGAAGAGCGTAGACTAGTTCTCAACTCCACACAGAAGCTAGCCTTCAACAATTACCAGACATTCATTCAGACAGCAGATTGCACCAGAGAAGTGTTTAAAGACGTGAGCAGCAAAACACATACATGTACTGTATTTCCTGTGAGGTTCAATATCTCAAATAACATGCCCATTTTATTGCTGCTAGTTTATTTCTGTGGAGGACCACGTGAGCAAACTATTGAATAGGATACCAAATTTCACTGACGTATGCAAAGAGTTTACTACTGCCTCGCAAGAAGTCAATGAAAAGTGAGCTTCTCTGCTCTACTTGATTCTAGATGTGGTTAGAACTATAGTGTTGATGTTGATTAAAGCTCTGTATTATACTAGTGTAACGTCCACTGAAATGGTGAACCTGTTTTATCTTCTTTCAGACGTAAGCTAAACTCACTGGCTCTGTTGAAACACACCCAGCTGTTAGAGGTGCTAGAGATTCCTCAGGTTATGGAGACGTGTGTGAGGAATGGCTACTACGATGAGGCACTGGACTTGAGCGCCCATGTCAAGAGAATGGCCAAGAAGCACGGAGCAATACTTATCATTGAGGTTTGTGAACGTGTTGGAGTAGATTAGCTATGGGTGGTTCTGTGAATAGCCCACATCTCAAATAATATAATACGTAATTTAATATAGAGATACACCTAAAGCTTGGTTTATAATGACATTGGAGCTTACGTACATTGCGTCAGATGCGCACAAATAGAACTCCAGTGTAGCGTCAACGTTTTGACGTTAACATCGTGCAATAAATAAATTGTTCTTTTTCAGGGTATTGGTAGAGATGTAGAGCGCTCCCTAGGTCTGATGCTCTCACAGCTCCTACAGCAGCTACGAGGCTCCCTTCAGCTGCCTGCCTGTCTACGAGTAGTGGGCTTCCTTCGAAGAATGGAAGTCTTCTCTCACACTGAGCTGAGACTCAAATTTCTTCAAGCCAGGGATTCTTGGCTACAGGGAGTATTGACAGCCATTCCCACTGATGATGGTGAGCTTTAACAAATTATATAGGCGGTCAAATTAGTTTATACGATAATCCATGATGTATAATATAGTATTGCAATAATTATTAGTGTATTGGAATAATGTATTGTAGACGCGATGCTAGTGCTTGAAATGCATGTGTTCTTCTCTCTACAGCTTACCAGCATCTCAGCAAAACTATAGAAGTCAGTCGAGTCCACCTCTTCGACATTGTGACTCAATACCGAGCTATCTTTCCTGATGACGACTCTGTCAAGCCCTCATATTCAAGCTCAAGAGCAGCTACTTCAGTAGCTACTGTCCCCGGGGCGTTGTTCTACAGCTGGGTCAATGACAAGGTCTGACATTTATAGCATTAAAGCTGGTTCAAAATATATGACACAACGTGAGCTCTGGGGGGGAGGCTGCCTGCATTTAACGCAGTGATAGACTTGAATCCTATTCTTGCGACTAGAAACGCGACCTCTTGCATCATAATTTATTGTCAACTTCAATGATACAAATTTGATAGGCAGCTTGTACATACTATAATGTTATAATCGTTGTTGTTGTGTTGTGATGTTTGTTTGTCTGATATTAGATATGGCAGTTCCTCCACACACTGGAGAAGGACCTTCAGAGAGGAGTGAATGGGAGAGTGGACTCTCTACTGGGACAGTGCATGTACTTTGGTCTCTCCTTCAGTCGTATTGGAGCTGATTTCCGCAGTTTAATAGCACCGGTGTTTGTAAGAGTGTTGATCAAGTCCTTCAGACAAACAGTCAGGAATGCTAAACACCAGTAAATAACAAAAAGACCTCTTCAAATACAAATTGGTAGATTCCCTCCCCGGGCCCTCCTTCCCCTTCTATATTTATATCCTAATTATGTGCAGGTCCAACAGTTGTGTTGTAGATCTATTTACGTTTTGTCACTGTGTGTTTTATTACAGTTTTCATGAGTCAATGAAGCGGCTGACATTATTGACGCCCCTGAGAGGAGCCACGGAGCTGTCTTACGCCCACGTGACTCATATCCTCACACCCCCACACTCCCTCCTCGACTACCTTCCACTGGCCTCGCTCACCAACGCACTGGTGAGTGCATTCAATGAGCTAAGACAATGTGCACCTCTTGCCATGGGACCCGAGGTGGCTCAGGAGTTGAGGAGACTGCTTGAGAGCACTGTGCATGACATCTGCGAGTACCACAGGTACGTAAGCAGATGTGTCATCACATGGGGTATCTGATTAACGATATTTGTGGCTTTGTCAATCTGTGTTTTATCTGTTAGCTATCAGTGTATTTTTGAAGCAGTGAACTTGAGACAGAAAACCAACTATGAGTAATTGTGGTTGATACTAGCATGAAGCGCTTTCATAAAATATGTACATTTGTGTAGTGGTTACAGTAAAGTGGCAAGTACTGCTGTAAACAAACTGATCTTTCTTTTATTATGCAGGATTGAGCATGGTTCGTTCACTACTCGAGAGAAGGAAGCCTATGAGCAGCTAGTTCGTGTGGTAGTTCGAGACTTTCTACCATTTTTGAAGCAAGTGTTTGATGCTATGTTCAAGACTCAGTCAGTGCAAGCGGTTGCTCTCTCATCAGCGTATGCTCTCAAGCACACCAAGTCACTATCAACTACTCTGTCAGGTTCTGTAATTGCCTCTAAACTGGACCTGGGAATGGAGCTTGACTTGACTCTACTTACTGAGCCTCTGAAATCAATTGCAGCCTGTGTGTTTGAAGAAAAAGAGGCTGCTCAGCATGCAAAGATACTTTCAGAACAAGAAAAGCCTCCACTATAGCAGCAAATGTTGAAAAGCAGCTTCAAGATCCAACTACTATAGCAGAAGAGGACTCGAAGAATATTAATTCATGAATCTTTTTTGTTGTGTTCCTTCATTAATTTTTCCAATTGATGCTTCCTTGTCAGTTCCATGGTTACGGTTGGTTATAAACGCGTGTAGCTAGATAACTAGTTATGCATGTAATTATAGTATCTTAGAAGCTAGCTCTATTGTATCTACAGCACAGTATTTTATATGCACTCCCAAAAATGGTAGAGATCCAGTTGCCGCCTGTACACAAGCCAAGGTGGGTGGAGCTCATTCCTGCAAATATTTGGGTGGAGCTCACTGAGAGCTCAGCTAGCTAATTGGTGTCTGTGTTCTTTACAGCGGCTACAAGACCAGTTATAGCTGCGACTATGACTATGAGGGCATACAGCCAACAGTCAGATTGCCACTGAAGCCTACCTCCTCCTTCAGAATGAACAATCCTCAACCCAGACACGTATTCTTTTTCAAGAGAACCGCTAATAAGGTGCACACTATTAATTTGTCATGAACATAGCTGTCTCTTTTTTGTATATATCTATGCTCTCTTTTATCCTCTCAGCCTGTCTGCACAGTACGGACTTTACCCCACCTTCCTTCGCAACCAGCTCTTGTTCACAGCATAGCAACCACTTGTGCATTAAGCTACAGCTGTCCAAGCGAACACCCAAACTTTGAGAACATTCCAAGAAGATTTGGCTTCAGCAAGCTGAAGCCTCCAGCCAAGGGAATCGGTAAATTGCCACATGCACTGATAAAACAAGCACTGTCTCTACATGTAGCTACCATTCATGTCTTCTCATGCAGTCCCAGTGAATGTGTTGACTACTATTGACACTAAAGATGTTGATAAGTTATTCTCTAGTATAGTCAATATGAAACCCAACATACAGAAACGAAGGCTAAGCACATCGTATGGTAAGTGAATACCACAATCAGGTTGAGAGAGCTATTCTTTGAGACCCTATAACTTGAATAAGGAATGGCCACTCTCAAAAATAATTGTTATTATAGCATATTCATGATAGGCGTTTTAATGGAAAACTCAGCCATTTAAAAACAAATTCTTGAGCAAAACATTTAGGCGTTAATAGGAGTTGAACCTATACCTAATAATTTTGCAAATTACCGCAAGTTCCTATTATGTTTTAACCAATAATATATATATATAAAAAGGTTAGCACGGTTAGGTATAATTATCTCCTTAGTATAAATAATTTCACCCCGTCCGCAATGGGCTGCAATAAACCATAGAACCCAACCACTTTTAATGGCTGTATGCATATTAAAACATCACTACATGCGCACTATAATTATCTTAATACAGTACACCCACCTACACTGCACACACAGTTCTTGATCAACGTCTCCCTGAACACGAGGCTATGGCGGACATGATTGCACGCTCTAAGACCACCAAAGAGCCTTTAAGGCCAGTCGCAAAACCTTCAAGACGAAAGCACGTTGAAACCTACAAGCCTAACTTCTCGGGGAGCAGTCCACTAATACGGAAGAGATCGCCTAATGTTAACACTTTGAAGTGTTTCAGGGCTGAAAGAATGCCTAGACTGTGCTATTAGCATAATGTTGTGTATCATCCATTCGTATCAAAGTTAACAACTATCAATAAAGTTATCATCGGTAAAGATAATGCATGCAATGATCAATATAGGCTAAACATACGTTAGCGGCTACATATCTAATATTGAATGTCCAAGTTCTTTTTGTAATAATAATGCATCCGAAATCTTAATTTAATCACAAACCTTCACGAATAGATTTCAATCACAATTATCCCGAAAACAAAAACAAATCAGTCTGGCTGAGAATAGATTCGGGTACGTAAGATGGTAGTGGATGTACAATGGCTTTCGCACAACATACTGAGCATCAATGAAGCCAGATAGGTACACAAGTGGTAGCGTCTTGGTAATCCCACGATAGCGGTGGTAAAAGGTCGACCGACGCGAAGTCTTCTTATCCTTAAGATGGTAAAACAGGCATCCAATTTGTTCCACACAGAAAATGCAACAGTCCATGGAAGCAAACGGGCCAAACAACAAAGAAGTGAAAATGACAACAGCTAGCGCAACACAACGAAACAAAAGATACCGAGACAAATAGAACACACACAAACACAGAATCAGAGAAATAAGCAAGGGAGTGGAGGGGTGGGTTAGGTCTGAGTTACACTCAGCCCAAAATAACATACAGACAAAGACAAGAGAGAAGTAAACATAACACGAAATGACAAGCATAACAACAGTAATATAAAAAATTCACACCCAGCGCACACAAACAAAGACAATAATAAGGTGATTACAGACATAGTCGATTAGTGCAGGTGCTCCAAATTAAAGTGCGAGATAATTTGCAAAGAGACAACAGACACGAGTGTGGTTGGGTGGAATGAGACAGTGAGTTCTTAGGCCTGAGCAGACGAAGAGGACGACACATCGTCTCTTTCCTCCCCAGATGAGGCCACTTGGTATTCGGCAACATAAAGTCGCTTATCGATAACCTTTGGCACCGGTTTGATCTCAGTGTGTAGCTGCTTCTCGACTGACATAAGGTTGAAGCGATCATTATAAGTGATGAGGTTGATAGCCAGGCCAAGATGGCCGAAACGACCAGAGCGACCGATTCTATGTAGGTAGGTTTCTGAAGTCATTGGGAAGTCAAAGTTGATGACTACGTTTACAGCTTGAATGTCGATCCCACGGGTCAGGAGATCTGCACAGGGAATGTATGTGTGTGTACTTGTGAAAGGCACTAAAACAAAAATGCATGCACAGATGTGCATACAGTTTACATAAAACACACTCGCTGATAAAGATAATTAGGGTACAAGGATGTTCAAAAAGGTGACCTATTCAATAAGACAAAACTGGGTACGCCATACACAAAAAATACGTACTGTACATCAATCAACAGTCACACACTATTAAAGCAGCAACATTTATTCACCTGTGCATACAAGGTTCCTACACTCTCCATTCCTGAAGTCGTGAAATACCCTATTCCTGTGAGCTTGGGCCATCTTGGAGTGGATGTAGAAACAAGAGTAGCCTAGTTGTGTGATTTTCTTGGCCAAGAGTTCTACCCTGTTCACCGAGTTGCAGAAGATTATGCTTTGGTTGATTTGAAGCTTAGAAAACAGTGTGTTGAGGCAGTGTACCTTCTGTCTCTCCTCCACAAAGGCATAGTACTGAGTGACCCCCTTTAGAGTGAGCTCGTTCATCAGATTGATCATGTAAGGTTCAGTCATGTGCCGCTCCTGCAATATGAAAGAGCCAATACTGTCTGTTGATCAACAGGTGTGCAGAACATTATAAATACATTAGTGAGAGAGGGAATGTAATTCATAATAATCTTCTCTAGTGTCTTACGATCCTGTGCTGCATGTTAAACACCCGTACAATTTCGAAAAAGTTTAATTTCGTGTTTTGCCTAAATCCTCGAAATTCATTTACCCCGAAAAAACCCACTATACGGTATGCACCCTTTATATACCTGTACGTACAGTGTACAGAGCAATGACACATACAGTGTACAAGTACAGTGTACAAGTACACAGTAACAACAAAATTTTAGACTCACTGTAAAACCCTTTATGGTGACGGGAAAAGTGGCGGAGAAAAGGAGGATTTGTCTGTCGGATGGTAGGAATGAGATCAACTTGTCTAGCACATGTTGAAAGTCCATTGAGAGAAGTTTGTCAGCTTCATCTAGGACTAAGATTTGGCACTTGCTCACTTTTGCAATGCCCTTCTCCATCAGGTCTATGATACGGCCTGGTGTGGCTACAACCACTTGCACTGCAGCCAAAGGAAACCTCACTCAGTAAACACACACACACAAGTACCCACCCACAAGTGCACAACAACACAAGAGAACAACAATAGACACAAGTTTCGTAATACCAGTTGCACAAACAAATTATATAGCACACAGTCAGCTGAGTTTTAAGGAAAGTAAGGCAGTTAAGTACATACACCTCTTGTAAGGCACCTCTGCACCAGGCTATTATGATATACACAATTACAGTCTACGTAGCATGATTTGGATTGTGATTTGGATTGTGACAGTGTGATGTGTGCTGACAATACAAATAAGTGTGTACCAGGTTCGTCCAATCTCATGATGTCATCCTGTAAGCTGGTCCCTCCAGTAGTGACCATGACACGGGCTTGCATGTACTTGCCTAGCTCCTTGCCTATCTGAGAGGTCTGCAGAGCCAGCTCTCGAGTAGGTACCACCACGATAGCTGTTAACAAGCGTGGAGAGGCAGGGAGGAGTAAAATTTACAGAATGTATGCATGTCTAGTACACTCAGTGAACAATGTTCCATAGATAAGGCTGTGATAGCAGCATTTATTTTTAGGAGCAAACATAAAACATGTTTAAATTTAGGTACCACACTAGGAAATCTATCTCTATGTTGATCGATACCCTTTGAAAGGGGGTGGGAACAATTCGGTTAGTAATTGACTACCCTGTACATACACACTAAAAGCACAGCCACACACCTTGTATGTGGTTCTGTTCAGTATCAATTTTTTCCAGAACAGGTATGAGGTATGCTCCAGTCTTTCCTGTGCCATTTTTAGCTCTGGCCAAAACGTCTCTGCCCGCCAAAGCAATTGGGATGGACTCCTCCTGGATAGGGGATGGCTCTTCATAGCCTTTCTCAAAAATTCCCATCAAGAGTTCTCGTTTGAGGCAGTAGTCTTCAAATTCATTGCCTTTTCTTCGAGTCACATCCTAAAAATAGATCACATTAAGTCAAAGCCATACTAAAGTAGTGCGTGCAACACATCGCTAAGTATGGTGTTACAACATACACACTGGCATGGAGGGGGGTATTTTCAATTGTAAAACTCAGCTATGGCATGTGTACCTCAGTTCGTAATCTCATGTCTTTTGGTGGAGCCTTGATCTGTGTTCTCCAGTCATCGCTAAAAAAGTACCAGTACAGGATTTATAATGACGACATGCACTTAAGACCCAAGAAACTTACTTTTGTTTACTGGGTGGTTGATGAGTTGCTGATTGCTGCTGCATTGTAGCTGTTTGGACGTCAGGTGTAGCCATTTGTAATTTGTAGAGCAGGAAAACCAGTGTCTTTATTTTGTAGCCTGTGGCGATCAGTTGGTGAGCCTGTAATTGATGAACTGCTAGTTTTTGTGGGAGTTTAGCAGGTGAGACTTCTCGTGTTCTTGGGTCAACAGCGCAGCTTTCCGATCCTTGTGATGGGGCAGTTTTGCGTCACAAGTCTGATTTTATAATCTGCATTGGGCGTGTCTAGTCATTGTGACCGCGAGACCCAGCAAATACCGTCTTGTTCTATTTACATGTCCATCCTCGGTTAGGACGCCCTCTTTTATAATGCCATAATTTATACACCACACATTTTTTCTTCAGGAAAAATAATATTTTTTTAGAACGACTACAGTATACCCACCACAATATAAAATCGTACATTGTTTTGAGAAAAATTACTGGACCTGTAGTTGAAGAAAGACGGTAATTACAGTTATAATTATGTAATAATTATGCTAACAAGAGGCATAGACAGACATACATACAGTGCCACTACATATAAATGATTGCAAGAGATGTTAGGTGTCTAAATAAGTTATTTTCGGCTAGAATTTTCTGTTTTTTAATGCAAACGGATTGCCTTCGTCACTGTCTTCATCAGACTGAGTCAACTGCAGAGAGAAATTACTATTAGACCACACAACAGTGCTCCGCTCTACTTTAGACTCAGGTTATTATACTCACATCAATTGGTGGATTTTTAGTAACAGAACGTTTAGTAACAGAGGAGGAAGTGGTACGTCGAGATTTTTTAGCAGCTGGTAGCTCAAAGTCGTCATCCACATAGCTTAAAGGTGTTTTTCTGCCACGCTGGAGAAGAGACAGGATATACCATAATTATTATTTTGAGCTAACCCATCACTAGAGTTTGCTTCTCATTCATACAGCGTTGATAATCCACAAATGATTTTGCAAGGCTAAATGCCTACTTTAGTTTTGTAATTCAAATGTGAGTTAATAGGCTCTATGACATAAACAAAAACAGCTTATATACAAAACCAGAGTGAAAGTACAATTACTTGAACGGTTGAGGTGGCTCCCTGAGACTGGAAGGTAAGGGCTGGTGAAGCGGCAGCTGCAGTTTTAGCGGCCCGTCCTCTCTTTGCTCCCCTCCCTCTGGTTGATGTAGTGGTGGTCTTGGTCCCACGGCTCCCTCGTCCCCGACTACCACGACCTCTGGTGGGCTTTGGCCTGGGTGTGTCAGAGTCATCATCATCATCGAAAGGATGGCTGTCACCAGAAAATGATTCCGTCCTCAAACTGAGACTCTAAACAAAATATCTCTCACGTTCTACAAACGCATACATATTGATACTCTTACCTGACGCATTGATTCCATGCCTTTAGTTCTCTGTATCTCATGCAACTCATCTTTTTTCTCATTAATCTGTGTGAATGGTTGGTTACCGTAGTTTAGAAAATAGGCTGCTTACAATTTCTACTATGTCTTTACTAGAGGTTGGGATGGTCTTCAGGTGGAGTTGTGATTCTTTAAGACAAGCCTTAGAGGATCTATTGCAAAACAAACATCAATAATTAATGACAACTGAAACAAACAAAAAACACTGAGAAAATACAACTTACTCTGAGAGTGCATCATTCTCCTCTTTGTCAACAAACTGCTTGAGGGCATCTACAAGAGGTTTTTCAGAGATAATGCTTATTTGTTCCTTCTTAATCTCTTCGTTGATTAGCTTTGCAACATGAAGTTCTGCATTCTCTACTGGATCTAGGTCAAAACAGATGTTTTCCTCTGGAGCCGCTTTGTTAGCTGTTGACTCAGATGTGTAGAGTTCATAAAACATAAAATGAAACAGGAAAAATGCCACTCACAAGATTTTCCAGTAGATTGTCGTTGCCTGTACCAATTCAATATGCTCTGTGGATTAGCAACCTCTCCATGAAACTGTTGTCCAAATCTTGCTAAGCTAAAAGAACTGTAACCACCGCTGTAATCAACCTGGATATTATAAAAAGCAATAACGCACTCATTCGCACGTGTCGCCTCTATAGCTCAGTGGTTAGAGCACTGGTCTTGTAAACCAGGGGTCGAGAGTTCAAATCTCTCTAGGGGCTAAGTGGGTACCTTTTTTTTTTCCAACTTTTTTTTACCTTTAATCTCACAAGCGGTATCTTGTCTGTCCTAGGATTTTCTTCTTTGGCTTTTTCTATCAAACTTTTTACTTCCTTTGTTAAGAAGGCATACACTCTATCTTCATCACTGATATGAATTCCACTGCCTTGAAGCCTTGTAGTTTCCAGTATAAATGGACGAATTGTTTGCAGCTTTATAGGGTCAATCTTGAATGTACAGTCACTCTTAACTTTCAAGATTCCTATATGCCTGCAATACGAAGCAAAACAGTCTGTACAAGACTAGATACAAACAAAAAACATCAAAACATCACCATTCTTTTACTAGAACTCACTGAACACTCACTTAGGTACTTGCTCTCCGTCACTGAGAGAGGTGGCGACAGAGGACCCAGGCTGCGATATAAACACGCCCCTATCCTCCCCCTCTTCGTCAGCATCTCCAGTGGAAACATACTCAGGATCTATCCGACACTCATGCTCATGACCCCATATCACCAGGTCAAAGAACCCAGGGATGAAACTGGCAGGAATGTAGCTGGTTTCGCCGTGCTTGGCTCTAATACAAAAAACAATATACGATAAAGATAAATACACTACAAACACCTGTTATTGCTCAGTTCTTACTGGGATTTTAGAAATAGTACTAAGTACATGTACACAAAAAAAGTGTATGCAACAGACTTTGAGAGGTTTATACCTGGGCTTTCAAAAGATAATTTCATCATTATACTATACTTACGATAATGAGTATCGAGACTGCATGATACCAACCTGTTTTGATGCAGTACGAGAATATTAAACCATTCTCCTTCCTCTTCCTTAGGCCGTAAAAATTTAACTTTTCCTTTCCTGAAGAGTCTGTGTAGTCTCTCGTCTCTACAACTACCCAGACCAAACAGAGCAAGTTGAGCAGAGCCCTTCTGAAGCAGAAGAGGCGATACCTCTATATTCTCAATGTCACCAGTCTTTCCAAAGTAGTTGACCAGGTTAGTCACACTTAGAAAATCCACAGCACTCAAGTTGCTTTGCTAGAGAGAAAAACAGACTCAACAGACAGTAAATTACAGTACTCGTTTTATTTACCCCAGTTGGATCGTCATGGTTACCATGAATTATAAAGACTGGCATCGAAACATTGTAGTTGGGATCTTCATAGTTCACAACCGGGAATCTGTTGGACAAAAAAGTATTCATGTTTTATAAGTAGGCAATGAATTACGCTGTCTTATAGACCACAAACGGAGGTGATTCGAAAAGTTGTCACCATAAATAGACATGCTAAAACAAGCCACAGTATATGTCATTGTGGTAAAGCAAATAAAATATGACCTACCTTATGAGGATGGTGATATAAAAGCTCCACCACAATATTCATTTTTGCACTTACGTACGCACTTACGTACTTTGAGTGCTTGAAGTTAATGGCAGGGTCGCTCCTAAACTCAATGGGACAAGGACGACTGCCCATGCAGTAGTGTCGTAATAGCTCCAGCATTCTGTGCAGTACCTGTCTTGAGGGCTTGTTGTCATGGAACAGGTCTCCACCAAGCAATATGAAATCAACCTGAAACAAAGAAAATCCTTAATTGTAGTAGAAGCAGCAAATACAAACGAAACTATCAGTACACTAATATAGAATTTGTCATAGAACTGTGCATGATACTCAATAGTCACTAAAGCCAACCGCTTGATTTTTTGCCACTTTGAGAATTTCCTCAAAGGACTCGAGTGAGTCGTTGCATCTGACCGGATCCTTCTCCTTATAACCAACATGGTTGTCAGTGGCTGCATACAAAATAAGGCAATGCGATACAATGTGTCTCATTATAAACTGACACTAAAGTCTATTCGCGTTCACCTGGTCCCCGAAAGTAAGAAAGTAAAATAGCTCTCATTGTACATGGATAGCTATCTTTTAACTGGCTAACCTTACACATTTTTGAAGCTATAGTTAGAAGCTTAATTAAGCGGCATTCAGAATTATACGAAGTTTGACCAAGATACAGTGCAAAAACTGAGGACCAGGCGAGAACGCTAACACTGCTTATAGTGCAGCTTCAGTGTGAAAGAGTTGTGACATGGGGCCTGAATGCATGTGAGGAATCATCTCAGAGCTAGAGTGAGACTGACAAGGAAGGCTAAACTAACAAACTTATTCTACCTCACTGCACTGCAAAAGGTGCACTTACCAATTAAGATCCTGAACATATCCTCACTATCATTCGCCTCACTATCATTCTCCTCGTTGTTTTCACTCATTCTAAAGGCTTTGCACTGTCAGAAGACTTGGACTTTGAAGAAGCATTTACAAAGCCATGTGGTTGAACCCTTTTCCACGGTAAACATAGTTTCCGAAGATGAACGGAGTTTATGTATGACGTAGAGCTATGTCCGTACACTATACTAGAGCTAGCGAGTTCGAGTACAAGTTGTGTGGCCATTTGTGTTTTACCTATGCCTAGTACCTAGCTTCAAGTTGCTTTACATGGCCGCCGCTGGCATGTCTAAATGGTTAGAAGATTTCAGAGGCAAGATTCATGCGGCCGCTGCAGCAAGACAAAAGCAAAAGCCAGCCATCGACAAGAAATCCATAGAGAAAGCATGGAAACTCATGGACAAAGTGGTCACTCTGTGTGCCAACAAACGAATGAACTTGAAGAACAGTCCACCATTTATCCTTGATATTCTGCCAGACACATACCACCATCTTAGATCCGTATTCAAGAAGTACGAAGACAACATCGGTTTCCTCAATGACAACGAATATTTCAAACTGTTCATGGAGAATCTGACAGCCAAGTGTAAGCAGACCATTCGCCTGTTTAAAGACTCCAAGGAAAGGATAGTCGATGAGACGAGCACCGATAGACGATCGCTAACCAAACTAAGTCTTATCTTCAGTCACATGCTGGCCGAACTGAAAACACTATTTCCTGGTGGCGTGTACGCTGGAGACAACTATCGTATCACCAAGCAAGATGCCGGAGAGTTCTGGGCCTTGTACTTTGACACACGGTGAGTGCTATATACTAATTGGACATCGTGTGTGGAGAGCCGGTATGTATGTGTGTAGGTGGTGTGCTTAACTAATTACCAGTACTATAGTATGTCCGACAAGTATCGGATTTTAATTAAGATAGAGCGCATTAGTTCCGTAAGTTAACTTGTATACTAGAGGAACTCTCTTAAAAACACGTCTGCATCTTAAACACGTCTGTAACTCATTGCTGTGTCTTTGGCCGACTATAAAAAGCCAATACAATGTACCTCAATGTGCGCTGGTACAACATGCTGTACTTCTCAAATGAGGTAGCACACCTCTTTGGTGTTTTTTACTACTGTGTTTTTTGTGTGAGGATCCAGCCTTACCAAGGGTGTCTGTAGCTTGGTTTTTGTATGAGGATCCAGCCTTACCAAGGGTGTCTGTAGCTTGGGGACAATGATGCGTGGTCTCTGTAGCATTTCAAAAGGCTGGTGTGATGATATCGAATTCTTCTACGTCTTGTGTTTATAGTTTTCCAGCATCTCATTTCGAAAGGCTTCGTGTGTATTGCATATCATTACTCAAATCATTTTCAGTTGGCTGTCATGTGATAGGTCTACCCCTTGTGGTAGTGTAGCGCGTGATTGGTATTTGAACACAGCGGATAATTATTAGCCCATTAGAATAAGTGCCTGTATGTATTCCATGACTGATTGAGCTACCTCATATTTTACTGTACACTAATGAGGTAGTGAAGGATGTTAGTGAAGGGGGGAGGCTTAGATGGCATTCTAGACCCTACTACTATTTGCTTTATGTGTGTGGGCATGAAGAGGAAGAAGACATTGTTCGTTGTTAGACAGTGTGTGTGTTTGTGACTGCCTGTGGTCAGTTGTAGTGTGTATGTGTGTGAGTGCGAGGCTGTGTTGGTTTGTGTGGGCTAATGTTCACAATGTGTTTGTGTTACACAGGTGTATACTTAACTGACCTCGCTCAAACATACGTTTGATGATTATACTGAGCTGTTGCTTATACAACAGACCGGTTTACTTTCAATTGAAACTTGCTTTAAAACTCTGTGTGGACCGTTTTCACTGTTGTTCTAAGCCCAGAATGTGTGCTTATATATTTATCTTAAAGCGTCTCTTATTACAGCTACTGTACTTCCCGCATCTTGTCCCGCATCTTGTGCTTTCGTGTGTGTATGGCATTATGCTAGTTAGATAATCACAGTGTGTGTGTGTACTAATAGAAGCCCCATTCTTCAATCCAAGGAAGTTTAACTACTGTATCGGTGTTAGCAATCGAGCAACCCGCTCAGCGGATAAGTATGTTTTTCCCTAGCTGTAATGTGTTTATAAACATGTATATGAGTTGGCTGTTATTTAGCCTCGATTCCAGGCCGCATTGATGGGAGAAAGACGGCCTGGTATACACTGTCTGCGCATGCGTCAATCGCCCCAAGAATCTTGGGGGTCGAGATATCTTATAGTAGTCCGTTTGTCTGTTGGTCTGTAATATCTGAGTCTCCTCACCTGGCTGCCATGGCGCTGCGTTTACAGCATGGATAGTCTTCACACAACAATTTAATA
>VSKX01058343.1_pt1 | contig 18795 bp, 19 predicted proteins | sample 4799481 | NCBI WGS metagenome assembly VSKX01 (sample SAMN12179537, study PRJNA552185) | sponge metagenome | biome: deep-sea hydrothermal plumes; feature: spots directly above weak diffusing fluid; material: sea water; isolation source: sponge from the Swan site of a hydrothermal vent ...
CGATTTCACCATCAGGAGACAATTGTCCTTCAGGAAAAATACACACAAGTTCATCGTTATTGAGTGCCTGATGAATGGATTCAAATGCTTGTAGGTAAGTTTCTTTAGATTGTTTAGGTGAGCAGATTGGGATCACACCTGCATGACGAAATAAGTATTTTAATAGAGGTATTTCACTGATAGATTTGTCCATTACGAAACGAATCGGGCGTGTAGATGCCCCCATAATCACAAGTGCATCCATGTAGGTAACATGATTACACACCACTACTGCAGCACCAGATTTAGGAATATGATGTCGACCAACCACCTTTACTCGATACAAAACGTGGCTGAGAAAGTAACTCACAAAGCGTTGTGCAAATTCTGGAACTTGTGCATACACGTATATTCCGACTAAAAAATTAGCAATGGCGAGAAAGAAAAACAACTGAGGAATGGAAAACTTAAACACCGATAAAAGTATGATACCTAGCACAGCTGAACCGACCATGAACAGTGCATTCATAATATTGTTTGCCGCAATCGCCTGTGCACAATTCTCTTTCGATGCACGCGTTTGAATAAATGCATACAAGGGGACAATGAACAGTCCACCACTGACACCAATCATCGCGAGATCAAACATTAATCGATAGTGCTGACTGTTTTCAATAAAAGCGCTAAAGCCATAAATAAAATCAGCTTGCTCTGGTGCATTAGGAATGGCCCACAACATATCAATACCAAAAACAGTCAACCCCATTACACCAAAAGGCAGCACACCTAACTCGACATGCCCAAACGAAATACGCTCACAAACCAATGAACCTATTGCTATACCAACGGAGAAGAGTCCTAACAATAATGACACCACAGTGGCATCAGCATATAAGTTTGCTCTGGCAAAATTAGGGAATTGGGTAAGATAGGTCGCGCCTAAACACCAAAACCAACTGATGGCCAAAATAGCCATCCATATTGCTGGTGTTTGTTTCGTGCGTCTAATTACTGAGAGCGTGCCTGATAATGGACGAAATGCAATTTTAGTGACGTTGCCTAAAGGCGGGTAATCCGGAATCGCTCGACTGGTGAGATAACCAATAACAGCAATAGAAACTACGGTTATCGCAGCAAGTTGAGCACCGTATTCATAAACGACGATAAGTCCTGCACTTAATGTCCCTAAGAGAATCGACAAGAATGTCCCCATTTCAACCCATGCGTTGCCACTGATTAACTCAGACTCTTCTAAAGCTTGTGGCAGTAGGGAGTATTTCACAGGGCCAAAATAGGCAGACTGGGTGCCCATCAAGAATAGCAACCCTAAAAGGACAAGATAGCTTTGAGTGATGATTGCGACACTGGCACAACTCATGATCACTAGCTCAAATAATTTTAAGCGACGGATCAATAACGCCTTATTACTGTTGTCAGTGATCATGCCGGCATGAGCCGAAAATAAGAAAAATGGAAGAATAAAGAGCCCTGCGGCAAGGTTTACAAATAGATTAGTGCTGAATGGTAAGTCCCCAACTTGGCTATACGTAACCAGTAAAATCAGCACATTTTTGTAAACGTTATCATTTAATGCCCCTAAGCATTGAGTGATAAAGTAGGGGAAAAACCGTCGCGTTAAAATCATAATGTTCCTTATTTACAAGCTTATATAAGTTTACATAAGTTTACAAAACAATATATAAGCCATTGATTAAGGTCACTATAACTCAGTTAGTATTCAGTTAGCACTCAGTTGCAAAAAATAATAAGCTCGTGCTGCATTTAGCTTGCAGATTTTAATAAATGTTTCCAGTCTCGAGTTGGCTGGCCTACAACAATAAAATTTGGGTTTTCAAGTGTTTCTCTTTGGTTGTAAGTTAACGGCTGCATGTCTGTTGCCATTACCTTCCCGCCTGCTTCTTCGATAATAACTTGTGCCGCTGCTGTATCCCACTCACCAGTTGGCCCAATACGAACATAACAATCGGCTTGGCCTTCTGCGACAAGACAGCTTTTCAATGCAGCGCCACCCAGTCTGACGAGTTCATAATTGTGGTCAGTATCGAACATTTGTAATACGGTATTTGGATCTTGGCGACGACTCACGGCAACTTTCAATGCGCTCTCTCTATCAACACGTTTATTGTTACTGTTGATCTGTGTATCTTCATCATGTGAACGCTTATAAGCTCCATTACCCAAGGTTGCAAAATAGCATTCTTGAGTCATCGGAACATACACAACTCCAAGCACAGGCTGGTTATTATCGACTAATGCAATTAACACTGAAAAGTCGTTGCTGCCAGCAATAAACTCTCCAGTACCATCCAGTGGATCAACGAGCCAATACCGTTGCCACAATCGGCGTATTGAGAGAGGAATATCTGCATCTTCTTCTGATAACACTGGGATGTCAGGCGTTAACGAACCCAATCGCTCACAAATCACGGCATGAGAGGCAAGGTCGGCTGACGTTACAGGTGTTGAGTCTTGTTTGATCGTTTGTTCAAAATCGCCTTGTTGAAAAATATTTTTGATCATTCCCCCAGCTTCAGTAGCAATGGCGATGACGGATTCAATCAACTGCTCTGGCATATTTACTGCTGCCATGATGTACTACTCCTTACGGCTTCTATTCCTTGGCTAACCCTATTTAGCAACATGATCTATAGATAGTCCATTGCCAAGTAATCCATTGCCAAAAATAATGCACTTACACTGCGTGCTTCATTGAATCGATTTTCATTAATCAATGAACGCCAGTCATCTATCTTCCAATCTATTACTTCTATCGGCTCAGGTTCATCGCCTTCTAACTGGCTTTCATACAACTCATCGGCGATAAATATTTGCATTTTACTCGAAAAATAGCTGGGTGCTAATGACACTTCTTTTAATAAGGTTAGCTTATTAGCCGCATAACCAATCTCTTCTTGGAGTTCTCTATTAGCGGCTTGCTCAGCACTTTCACCGGGATCGATAAGCCCTTTCGGAAAGCCAAGCTCATATTCGTGAGTACCAGCGGCGTACTCTGAGGCTAATAATAGTTGTCCGTTATGGATTGGCACTATCATCACCGCGCCACGACTGTGCCCTTTCATTCTTTCATATTGACGCTCGACACCATTACTAAAACACAAATCAAGTTGTTCAACGGTAAACAAGCGACTTTGCGCAACCACTTTTGTTTGTAAAATTTGCGGCTTCTTTTGTCCCTTGCCCATAAACACCCCTGAATGAATTTTCACAATGCAGTTATTATCTTTTACGTTACAATCTTACTACCCTAGCTCGGACTTACAATAGGAATTTTAATGTTTCCTTGGCAACAGATTGATACCGTTTTATTAGATATGGACGGTACACTGCTCGATCTTCATTTTGACAACAATTTATGGCTAACTAAAGTTCCACTCGAAATAGCACGTGTCCATCAAGTCAGCATTGAACAAGCTAAACAAATGGTCGAAGCTGCTTATCATGATGTGTTCGGTACTTTAGATTGGTATAACCTTGAATATTGGCAACAACACTTTAATATCGATATTATTGCACTGCACCATGCATCAACAGAAAATATTCAATTAAGACAAGATTGTATGCCTTTCCTGTCAGCACTCAAAACTCTTAAAAAAGACAGAATTTTAGCAACCAATGCCCACCCAAAAAGCTTAGCCCTTAAACTTAAGCACACCCGTTTAGCAGATGGTCTCGATGAAATGCTCTCGAGTCACGAAACCGGATACCCGAAAGAAAATCCTAAATTTTGGACGGCTCTGTTTGAACGTTTTTCATTAAACCCAAGTCGTTGTTTATTCATTGATGACAATGAACACATTCTTGCCGCTTCTAAAAAAGCCGGAGTGGGTTTCCAACTTGGTATCGAAAATCCAGACAGTCAAATGCCACATAAAAGCTATGCTCACTTTTCTTCGACTCATGATCTCACTCAAGTGTTACCAATCATTAACTAATATTAATAAACAAGTCATTTTTAAAACACTAGAATGCTTTAGTCAAATGACTTAATTATTGATCAGGCACTTCAATATTAATGGACATAGGAACAACATAATACGTTAACAGGGAGCGAGGAACGCGTCGTTATTACTAGAAAGTGAATACACTGATCCTAACCTTTATGAGGGTTTTCATGTTTAAACATTATCTACTCGCGATAATCGCTACTGCGTCCACTGCTGCCCAAGCCAACACGCCAGAGCCGGATTACTGGGTGTCATTAAAAAATAATGCTGTACCTCAATCTATGAGGTCGCAAATTACCCCTTTGATTAATGGCTTACAAACTCTTAACCCAAAGATTTCTGTTCTTCATGTCAATAAATCCCAACTAGAGCAAATTCAACAAAGTCTGCATCAACGTGGTGAACACGGCGGGTACATGCTGCATGCTTCGATGCAAGATGCACTCGCGACCGCTAACATGGCTGAGTCATCTAACTCATTTGACGCGCCAACATTAAACCAAAAAGCACAAATAGAGTCTTTATTGCCTCAGCTTGATGCAACAAAAATCATTGATATGATAAAAAAACAGTCTCAACAAAGAAATCGCATCTATTCACTAAGTACAGGACGACAGGCCTCTGATGCGTTAAGCCAGAACTGGGAAGATTTAGTCAAAGACATCCCTTATGCTGCTGTCAGCCAAATTCAGCATAAGAAATTTCCTCAACGATCTGTTCAAGTGAAATTTACAGGCAGTAAATACCCAGATGATATTATCGTACTTGGTGGGCATTTAGATTCTACCGCAGGAATATTTCATACCAAAAGAACCAAAGCACCTGGCGCGGACGACAATGCATCAGGCATTGCATCATTAACAGATATCATTCGAGTGTTTGCCGAAAACAATATCCAACCAGAAAGAACCATTGTCTTTTTTGGTTATGCTGCTGAAGAAGGTGGACTGTTAGGATCTCGTGATGTTGCTCAAAATTATAAAAGTAAGCATGTACTATCCGCACTTCAGATGGATATGACCAATTATCGAGGATCGGATAAAGACTATGTCTTTATGACTGATTATACTGACACAGGAATGACTCAATTTTTAGAAAAACTGAGCGATACCTATTTAAGCGATCTCACTTATGGTGAAGATAAGTGTGGTTATGGCTGTTCAGATCATGCAAGTTGGTACAAAACTGGTGTGCCCTCCGCAATGCCTGCTGAGTCTAAAATGAGTGATATGAATCACCATATCCATTCATCAAGTGACACATTAGATCACTCTGATATTACCGGTACTCATGCTTTGAACATTTCCAAGTTAGGACTTACTTACGCAATCGAAATGGGATTTATTGACTGAATATTTCAGTCAACCCTAACAATAAAGCAATTTACTGATATTATATTTTAGGTAGTCGACCTTGGTAGTTAATTTTATAATACCCCTGGCTGTCAGGTTGTCCGAGAAAACTCAGGCTATTACGTATTTTTTCTGGCTGCTCTGCCGTAGGTTTTATCTTCGCTTGTAGACGGTATTGATTGTTTTCACCTAATAAAACACTACCAGAAATACCAAGTTTGTTATGTTTTTCATCCGCATTTAATACGAGTTGACCATCATTACATGCAAGGCCTACTTCAATCTCTCCTAGTGGGAAATCTCCAAATTGGTTATTTACCTGCAGCTTATGCAAAAATAGTTTACCGTTTAATTGTTCACAAATTGGGATGCCTTGAACAAAATCTTTGATAAATAAACTGACATCACCAGCTACTTTCGTTCGAAATGGCAATTGAGTATTACCAATTAAAAACGCATTATTCGATTCAATGTTGATGTCATTCATACTTATTCCTGCGGTGGACAGCACTACATGCCCTTTTGTACTGAATGCTGTTGCTTTTGAGCCTATTTTAACATCAACACTGAGTTGTCCTATTGCCAACGCCCATGGATTGATGTCCCAATGGATTTGTTCGAACTGCCGATTATCAAACGTTGCGCTTGCGGCTTCGCCAGACCAAATACTGCCATCAATACCACTAAGTTGAACTTGAGGTGGTAACGGTATCATCCAAAGTGCAGTTTTTGCAGGTAATAACACCAGTAAAAACACTAAGTAAATAATCCCACTAATTAATATTTTCTTAAATAAACTCACGTTGTATTCCTGCACTGTTCTTGAAACAAAAGGTCTTGAAACAAAATGTCTTGAAACAAAATGGGACAATTATTGTGACAATTGGATCCGTCTAACTTTCACTAAACCAGGAACGTCAGTCTCAGTGACATCGAAAGTATCTAATGATAATCCATTGGTTTGCACTAACTCATTCAAGTAAGCCAATAAATCATTAAAAGGCACGTCATCCGTCCAAATTTGAATTTTATTCCCTTGCGGCTGCATGCGACTGATGACAATACCGTAACGACTCGCGGCAGTATTGACCATTGAACCCAAGCTGCCTTTGCTTGTCGAGGCTTTGCCAGCTTGTTTCGCAGCAATTATTTTATTAGCGCTTTGCTTCACATAACTGAGTGTTTTTTGTGATTGCACCAGCTGCATTTGTGCATCTTGCTCAGCGTTACTGATTGGGCTCCAGATGCCCCAATAAAAAACACCAATAATGAGAAATACACTGCAAACCGCAACCAATTGCTGCTCACGATACGCGAGTCCATTCCACCAGCTGAGTAAATTATCTTTCATTATTTACTCCTTATCGTTAATGTCGTCGTTACTCGATCATCGACGTTATTCATCACACCTGATTTTAAATCAAAGCTTCCATCAAGCGCTTGCTTAAAACGATCCACTGATGCGTAATCCTTGGCTGTGATTTGCATTCTCAATTCACCTCTATTGCCATCAAACCTAACAGTATTTGGCACTAAATCTGGAACTTGCTTAAACGCTGGCTCTAGCAATGTAAGCATTTCAAAAAATGCGCTGCCATTACCTGAACCTTTAATTTTTTTCAGCTCTGTTCTGACAAGCGGTCTTAAATTCGCATTCGTAACTCGATTAAGCCCAGTCGTCTGTTTAAATATTGCCACTGATTGCTCTTGAACATCAGTGAGTTGCTGGTTGGTGTTATACACCATAAATCCTTTATTCAGCAAACTCAGCAAAATGGCAGCACCAATGACCAATGCCGCATTTTTCCAAACGAGTAAATTCTTGTTGTATTCACGTTTAGGACGATAAGCACCTGAGAGCAAATTTAACGGCGCTTGAAGTGAACCTTTTGCTAACACTAGCATGGGTAATTCAATGGGCTGAGGATTAAGACTGACTCCTTCCAGTTGCAAATCCGAGTAATTCGCTACTGAAATGTTATCTTGCACATCATCAACATCTTGGATAGGCAGTAACTTAGGCAACAACATAGATTGCCACTGAGATGGAATACTGTGTCCAAGTCCTGTTGATGTCCGCAACAACAATTCATCACCGACTGCCATTGTCGCCCACTGACAATCCACCAAAGGCAATGCTAAACAGTCTGGCAGCAAGCGTTTAACCACTAAATCAGCATCTGACAACCATGCTAACCAATTTTGCATTTGTTGATGGGCAACCACAGCGACACTCAGTTGATTTCCATTACGAGATCCCGCAACAAAGTGGAGTTTCTCAACATCTTCAGCCAATATTTCTTCTAACATATATGGCAATGCTTTAATGGCTTGTCGTTGCCCTTTTTCAGGAAGGTTTACTTCCGTCAATGTCATTGCAGACGCAGGTACGAGCACATCCACAGGACGTTTTCCTGCTCGTAGTGACAAACTGCCCAATTGTTCTGCACTATTGAGTTCACCTGATGCAATGATCTCTTGCTCTTGCTCTGACCACACTAGCCACGAGCATGACTGCTCGACTTTTGCGCCTAATCGAATAAAAAGCCGTTCACTCAAAACGTATCTCCACCAGTAAGACAGTATGATTATCAATTACTGTCACTATCATTTTTGACCACCATATTGACGTGTTAACACTTCAACATAATTATTTTTTGCCACTTTTAACACGCTTTCTAATCGGAATATAGCATCATCAACTTTCGCTCCACCATCCAATAAAAAGTATTCACTTTTGACAACGAAACTCGATTTCAACAACGTTTGGCTTTGCAATGCACTCAGCTCGGATAAGTTCCAAAAATCGTCAATGGTGTCATAACCATTCCCAGGACGCTGATTAATAATACTTTCAGCTTCTCCAACAGACACTTTATTTTGCAACATGCCAGCTAATAATGGCGCTTGTTCGACTGTGATGGTATTAACATTCAATAACTGCTTATTATTACCCGGTATGGCACAAATGTATGGCACCAGCTTTAAATACGCTTCTTGTGTAAAACCAAGTACGGCTCGCAGCTCACTGCGATGATTCATCACGGTTCGTGCTGCGCGGTATGGTACATCGCGTGATTCGTAGGCAGCATCTCCACTACTGAGCCCACTCGATGTTGAATCGGAGCTAATATAATCTTTTAACGATATCGCCAGTGCTTCAGCAGTAAAAGGATCCATACCCAAAGCAATCAACAAACCTGCGAACTGCTCCCCGGCTAATGGCAATTTTTTAGGGCTCTGGTTATTATTTTTGTTACCAGTGTTACCTGTGCTGGCTATACTGGCATTCAAACCATTGATGTTAAAACAAGCTCGCATATCGGTGATTTTCCCCGATATTTGTCCGTTTTCGACCGGAAATAAAACGTCTGATTGTGCCCAGTACTGCTGTAAGTGGACTTTGCCTTCAGCATCGTCTAAATCTTGTTTTAGTACTTTTTTTGCCAGTTCTTCAGAAGATAATGCATACCAATAGGCTTGGTCGTATTGAGCCAAATTCAACGTTCTTCGAACCGCTAATTGATTGCGACTGGTAATATCGATGGCAACCACTGCAATGATAGCCACAATCAACAACACCACGATCAATGCGACACCTTGCTGTTTTTTAAAATGCTTAATCAATTGCTACTCTCACCTTATCAACTAGGTTTTTTTGTCTTTGTATCGACAAGTGCGCCTTTTGGCAGAATGAACTTCCGTTGGATTTTACCTATGCCGTCAATGTCCATTTCAACCGCGATAGCTTGTGGCAAATGCGTGGCATCTAGTGTTTTTTGCCAACTTTTACCATCAAAAAAGGCGTAGTCGACTTCTAAAACATTATCCATGATCCTCGTTTTTAACGGCTCTGAGCCAATTTCAGGTTCTGGATAGGGGTAATACCAACGCTCAAACCGACCCTCTGTTAATACATACGCAACCGATTGAATACTGCCTCTTGGTAACATTCCATCAGGATTAAGCCAGCCAATGCGATAAAAGACTAAAGCCTTTCCATCAATATCTGGAATGATGTCGCCCACTTGAATGACGGTATTGCCTCGTCCACCATTGAGTAATCTAGGTGTACGAGCAACCATTTGTCCCATGTCACGCTCAATAATTCCAAAGCCTTGTTGCAATGATTTTAAACGCGCCGCAAATGTTTTGGTGACTTCATCATTAGTGAGCACTACGTTGAGCACTGAGTTTGATGCAATGCCTAGCATGGCAAAAATAGAAATTGCCACCAGCATCTCAAGTAAGGTAAATCCAGATTGAGTGTTATTTAGTTTTGAGCACATACGTGTTTACCTGTGCAATAATATTACTGTAACGCTCATCTAAGCTGACACTGACTCGTAATAACCGAAAATCATCATCGGTCGTTTTTACGGCTTCTTTACGCCAATACCACTCTTTCCCTGCCATTTCCATGCGGCCTTCTTTTTTACCTACAGCAGGAAAAACAGGATCTAACTTAGCGTCTACTAATACATTATCAGCCACCCATTGGGCATAGGTGCGTTCTTCTAAAATCGGCATGTTCGCAATCAATTCGCCGATGCTTTTCGTAATAGAAATAGCGGCAACAGCAAAGATAACTAATGCGACCATGACTTCAAGTAATGTCATGCCTGAGATTTTATTGCTCTTCATCAGGCCTCCCTAGCGTTAAACGCCCTAACGAATCACCGACCACTAACACGTCAACATTGTCGCCTTGCTCATCTGTGGTTAAGAAATGCAATTCAAATGCACTGATCTCACCACTTGGAAACAACAATATTTGCGGCTCTGGATGCTTCTTTTTTTCTTCTTCTGTTTCTTCGATAAACGGTTCATCGTTATCATCATCGTCATCAAACAAGCTTTGATCATCTTCATCGCTTTGCACTAAAGGCAAACCATCTACGATAATTTCTAAACTTACCCCTTCAGGCATTTGTTGTTCGCCAAGCAAGCGGTCTGACTCTAACGGTTGCCATTTTTCCTCGTGATACACCACAAATCGATAAGTATCTGGTTCAATCACGAGACCTAACAGTTGTCCACTTAATACGGTTTCGTCGAGCACCAATTCAGCAGAAGCAATAAACTTCTTTGCTTGCTTTTCGAGCTCTTTTTTAGGGCCTGTATGGCTAAATGACATGGTCACTACCGCCGCAGATAATCCCATCAGCAACACAACAAGCATGATTTCTAACAGGGTAAATCCCGTTTGGCGCGACGAATTCATATTACTGATAATCGCTTATATTCCAATTACCAATGTCATCTTCTGTACCGGCTTGACCAGATGCACCTGCACTGTACACATCAATTTTGCCGTGTTCACCGGGGCTTATCATTAAATAATCATTGCGCCATGGATCTTGTGGTAGACGCTTAAGGTAGCCATCTTCACGGTAGTTTCTTGGCTCTGGTGAACTTGGTTTAGTGATCAACGCTTCTAAACCTTGTTCAGTTGTTGGATAAACACTATTGTCTAATTTATACATGTCCAACGCATTTTCTAAGGCGACGATATCAGAAACGGCTTTTTGTTGATCGGCTTTCTCTTTGTTGCCAAGAAGATTCGGCACGACTAAAGAGGCTAAAATACCTAAAATCACGATAACAACCATGACTTCTAATAAAGTAAAACCCTTTTGTTTATTCGTTACTTGCATGTACTGCTCCTTGATATGGTTGATCTTATGATTGACTCACAAAACCAGTATTAACCACTGACTAAATTGTTTAATGCGAGTATTGGCTGCAAAATTGCCAATACGATAAATAATACGATACCAGCCATGCTGATCACGAGAGCCGGTTCAAATATCCCCAGCGCGATAGTGACGTTAGCTTCAAACTGTCTATCTTGGTTATCAGCGGCACGCTCGAGCATCTGCTCAAGCTCACCACTTTTTTCACCGGACGAAATCATATAGAGCATCATTGGTGGAAAAAGTTTAGTGGCCGTTAATGCAGCACCTAAACTTGTGCCTTCGCGTACTCTTGCTGTTGCTTCTTCTACCGCACCTTTCACTCTTAGATTTTGCAATACATCACTGGCAATCCGCATACCATCTAATAGCGGCACTGAACTGGCTGACAATATACTTAATGTACGGGCAAAACGGGCTGTATTAATACTTTTACTCACTTTACCAATCACAGGTAATGTTAATACACTGCTGTGAAAAGTTAATCTTGGTCCCGGCTTTTGAATCAATCGTTGGAAGAACACGCCACCCAAAACGAAGATCAGCAATACACCCAAACCGTAGTGACGAACAAAATCAGACAGAATGATCAGTAAACGTGTTGAAAAAGGCAATTCTTGGCCCATGTGCTCAAATTGACTTACGACTTGAGGGACAACAGCGGCCAATAATATTGAAATAACGCCAATAGCCACTAAGGTTAATACCGCGGGATAAATCATCGCTTGGGTTAACTTAGATTTAAGCTGCTGGCGACGCTCGGTATAATCCGCTAATCGATTTAACACCACATCTAAATGGCCAGATTTTTCACCTGAAGCCACCATTGCGCGATATAAATCGTCGAAAATGTGAGGGAATTCAGCCATTGAATCGGCCAAACTGTAGCCTTCGACTACTCGAGAACGAACCGCCATCACCATACTGGCAAGGCGTTCTTTTTCACATTGTTGTCCTACAGCTTTCAATGCTTCTTCAATCGGTAAACCTGCTGACACCAACGTTGCAATTTGACGGGTAATTAACGCCAACTCAGCGACTGAAATCCCCCGTTTAAAGAAGCTCGCACCACCGTGTTTGGCTTCTTTATCCGTGACTGGATCGATACTCAACGGTGTTAGTCGCATATCTCGAAGCTGGCTACGAGCATGCCTTGGGGTATCGGCTTCGATAACCCCTTTGGTTTGCTTACCACTCGCTTCTAATGCTTTATATTCAAATGCAGGCATCGATTATTCCTCGCGAGTCACTCGCAGTACTTCTTCCAATGTCGTTATACCCAATAATACTTTACTCATACCGTCATGACGTATGCTTGGTATCGTTTGACGAAGATGCTTTTCAATCGCTAACTCGCCTCGTCCGGTATGGATAAGTTCTCGAATAGTATCGTTAACAATTAATAATTCATGGATACCTGTACGGCCACGGTAGCCATTGTGACCACAGTTTTTGCAACCATTAGCTCGATATATTGTGTGGTGCTCATGTTCACCGACCCCCAACAACTCACATTCGCTGGCATCTGGCACATGTTCTTGCTTGCACTCTTTGCATAAAGTTCGTACGAGTCGCTGGGCTAACACACCAAGCAAACTTGAAGACACTAAAAATGGCTCAACACCCATATCTTGCAAACGGGTAATAGCACCCGATGCGGTATTAGTATGCAAAGTTGAGATAACCATATGACCGGTTAAGGATGCTTGAACCGCGATTTGAGCGGTTTCTAGATCTCGGATTTCACCAATCATCACCACATCAGGATCTTGGCGTAATATGGCTCTTAATCCACGAGCAAAAGTCATATCAATTTTCGTATTAACTTGTGTTTGGCCTATACCTTGAAGTTCATATTCAATAGGATCTTCGACTGTTAATATATTGGTATCTCTAGAGTTAAGCTCAGTTAATCCTGCATAAAGCGTGGTACTTTTACCTGAACCAGTTGGTCCTGTGACTAAGATAATACCGTGCGGTTTACGGATCAAGTCATCAAATTGTGCGCGCAGCCCATCAGTCATTCCTAATTGCTTAAGATCGAGATTCCCTGCATTCTTGTCTAATAAACGCATCACCACTCGTTCGCCATGGCTTGATGGCATTGTCGATACACGCACATCAACAGCACGTCCAGCGATTCGCAGCGAAATACGTCCATCTTGTGGTATGCGTTTTTCTGCAATATCCAATCGCGCCATCACTTTGATGCGCGATACCAGCAATGAAGATAATTTACGATTGGGTTTTAATACTTCTTTAAGTACACCATCGACACGAAAACGTACTACGAGCTGTTTTTCGTAAGTTTCGACATGAATATCTGAAGCTTCTTCTTTAATTGCTTCTGATAGCAACGCATTGATCAGTTTAATGATCGGTGCGTCATCGTCACCTTCAAGCAAATCTTCTGTTTGAGGCAGCTCTTCGGCTAACGTGAATAAATCCATCTCGTTACCAATGTCTTCCATCAGCTGCTGTGCTTCAGATGAATTAGCTTGATAAGCTTGAGTCAACTTAGCTTCAAACTGCTGCGGGTTTAACTCTACCAGAGCCAAATCAACACCCGCGTAACGACGAGCTTCAAGCAGCATTTCAACTTGGGTGGTATTGGTATGATACAAAGTCAGCACATTTTCAGCATCTTCGGCCAGCGCTAACGCGTGACGATGTGCAAATGCAAATGGCAAACGGTTATGACTGCCAGAATGAAAAGCTTCGTCACTTTGCTGCTCAACGTTCATGCCGAGTTCTGACGAAACCGCTGACAGTTCAGTATCTGTAGTTATCTGAGGTTCACTCATTGGCATCATCTTTATTTTCAGTAATAACTTTCAACGCTGGATCAGTCTTGCGCATTTTAGTCTCTAAACTTTTACCTTGCTCATAGTTTTGAAGGATATCGTTTACTGCATCAGGAATGTGTTCGCTTTGATTCCATTCTTCCAAAACAGGGACTTGAGTATTCGGCATAAGATTTACGCCGCGTTCACGCTGTTCTAATTGCAGAGCACGGAAATAGTTATATTTACGACCGGCAATTCCTTCCATCGTTATACCATCACGAATAATGGTCGGCTTGATAAATATCATTAAGTTTCGTTTGGTCTTTTTACTCGAAGACGACTTAAATAAGTGACCTATAAAGGGAATATCACCGAGCAGAGGTACTTTTTGCACGCTCTCTTGGACTTCTTCATTAATTAATCCACCAAGTACCACAATTTGACCTGAGTCTGCCATTACTGTGGTAGTTAAGCGGCGAGTAGAGAATGAAATATCAACGCCTGTATTACCGTTTACACCCGACACTTCTTGCTCAATGGTCAACTTAACTGCGCTGCCTTCATTAATTTGCGGCACTACTTTGAGCTTAACTCCGACCTCTTTACGCTCTACGGTTTGGAAAGGGTTAGAGTTATTTGAACTGGCCGTTGCGCCTGTGATAATGGGTACTTCATCACCAACGATGAAATTCGCTTCTTGGTTATCTAGAGTAGTAATAGAAGGAGTAGCCAGTACGTTAGAGGTAGTATCACTCGAAATTGCTTGAACTAACGCACCAAAGTCGCCACTGATTACGCCCCATGCTGCGCCATTAATTTTGCCTAATGCTTGGGCTAAGACTGTGATATCACCTTGTGTATCAGGGTTCTTCGTTTCACCGCCATTGGCATCTCGTACGACGGTTCCTTCTTTTGGTTCCGCAGCCCAAACACCAGCGCCAATCTCACCAATGGTTGCACCTAAGTTATTAAACTGAGTGCCGCCACCAGCTCCCGTTGCCCACTGGATGCCAAAACCGACATTATCACCTTCGGTGACTTCAACAATTATGGCTTCAACTAATACTTGAGCCCGGCGAATGTCTAATTGATTAATGACATTTTCAATGGTGCGCATTTGATCGGGTTCAGCGGTTATCACTAGGGCATTATTTTCAGCATGGGCCATGATATTAATGCCACTGTTGCGACGACTATTACTTCGGCTAGAGCTTCGACTACTGCTACTTCCTGACGCTCGTGATTTTGTTGCTTTACTACCACCTTTTGCTTCACTGGGTAAATTTTCTGCAAAACCAGTAAGTACTTCGACTAAATCTTCCGCTTTGGCGTAACGTAAATAACGCACTTTAGTATTGCCCGTATTGGCTTGCTCAGAATCCAATCGTTTTATCAATTTGATAATACGCGTACGGGATTTCTCGTCACCGCTGACTACAACTGAGTTAGTCCGTTCATCAGCAACTATTTTTGGCTCTTTACTTCGATTGCTGGCACCGCCACCACTCTGGCGATTCAGTGCATCAATGATGCGCACAATCTCGCCAGCGGAGGCATAATTGAGCGGCAGGACTTGTACGCCAGTATCAGACTGTTTATCGACGCGATGGACAATTTCAACCAGTTTATTTACGACTGCCGCACGGCCTGAAATCATCAAGGCATTAGACTCGACGTTAACAACATTACCGCCACCCGCGTTATCATTAAGCTGCCTTAACAATGGTGCGATCTGTTTCGCATCACTGTTGTATACCTTAACAATTCGCGTGACCATTTCGTCACCGACACCGGGATTTTTATCATCAGCCACTCTAATTGAAGAGGTTTTTGCATCTTTATCTTTAATGACTTTGATGATGTTGTTGTCCATCTCTACAACGGCATAACCATAGACTTGCAACACATTAAGGAAAAATTGGTAATATTGATCATCATCGAGCAAATCATAACTGCGGACATTAATTTTCCCACGGACAGTAGGATCGACAATAATGGTACGGTTTAGGTTCTTACCAACAATGTTGATGAACTCTTGAATGTCTGTGCCTTTAAAATTGGCCGCATATTCAGCTGACCAAGTAAATGTTGGTGACAGTAGGACGAGCCCGGCCATCAAACCGGTCAGGAATTTACGCCCTGTCTTATTCTTCGTCATTATCTCTCTTCCTCTAAACCTAAATTCTATTGCGGTAAACCGAAGGTAATTTCAACGAGCTGCCCTTGGCGCTCGACCATAACAGACATTTCAGTAAGCTCAGGCAATTGAGCCATCACTTCAAGTGCCTGTGAGATATCTGTTAAATCATAACCATTAATTGATTTGGCTAAATCATTAGCCTTAAAGCCAGCTTGCTTAAATAACTGACGATCTTTCCCTGGATTTAATCGGTAGCCTTGGAGTGCACCGTTAACAGTTTTAGGTGAAATTGATAGATAGTCAGATATTTTATTTGGGTCTTGCATTACTTCGCTTCGAGATTGAGCAATTCGCTGAGCAATTTCTTTGTTATTACGTTGATCGACTTTTTTTAGATTTGCTTTCACACTGGCGTTATTCAATGCGTTATTAGCATCGGATTGACTGGTGAATTGCAGTCCATCTAACATGACCGTTTCATAACGGCCAGTATTAGTGATGATAATGCGATCCGCATAGACCTCTTTAAGAGACGCCGACGTACCTTTAATTTTGTCACCTATGCCGTAAGTAGCCTGTTGACCGCTAGAGTCAATAATCGCGAGCCCTTGAAGCTTAGTCGTAGACGCCACCACACCAGTCAGTTGGATAGATAGTGATGATTTGGGTGCATCGGTAATAAGGTCTGGTAGAATCTCTACAAGTTTATGTTCAGTTGTCGAGTCGTGCTTACCAAAAAGCGCTAGCTGCTGAATACCACTTAAATCAACTCGAGATGACGCAATGCTTGTACTCAACTGACCACTAGGCTTCCAAGTTGAAGAATTGCTTGATGTAGGAATTAAATTCCAAGTGATCTGCGCCATTAAATACAGCACGATTGATAAACCAATCCAGAATACTGCCACACTGAGTGGCTTGTGCGGTAAACCAACCACTTTTGTTATAACTCTATCTAATGCATCCATTTCAATGGGAACCTATAAAATAGTCACGCTATTGTTACTTCACGCTATTGCTACTTTCACAATGCACAATAATTGTTTAATGCTACCTTAGCTTGTTGCTAGCAACAAGTCTTTAACAGACAGAAGGTTGGCCTAAATTGGCCGTTCATGCTAACTTTGCGACTCAAATGAGTTGCTACTTTACCTTCCAAGGTAACTTTACTAGTAAAAACTGAATACTAGCTGATCCAAATCCACTCTTTTAGCTATAAGTCGAGAAAAGGAGAGATTATGACCACGGACAATAAAAAAATATCCCCTATTCGGCTTGATAAATGGCTCTGGGCTGCTCGCTTCTACCGTACTCGTGCAATTGCGAAACAAATGATTGATGGCGGTAAAATACACTACAATGGTCAGCGCGCGAAATCCAGTAAGAATGTCGAAATTGGTGCTCAGATTCTTTTACGTCAAGGGTATGAAGAAAAAGAAGTCTTTGTCCAATCGCTTTCTGAACATCGCGGTAATGCAACTACCGCACAAACGTTATACCAAGAAACGGAACAAAGCATTAAAAAGCGTCAATTGTCAGCAGAGGCAAGACGATTGAATCGATTAAACAACCCAGCTCCCGATCATAAACCAGATAAAAAACAACGTCGTCAAATTGTACGTTTTAAGCAAAATCAGCCCAATGATGACACTGAGTGAGATAACATAAACATGAGTATAGACAGTTTACATCGCTATTTGTTCGATAATGCCGACGTTCGCGGCGAGCTTGTTCAACTAGACCAAACTTATCAACAAATTATTACATCGCACAACTATCCTAATGTACTAAAACACTTGTTAGGGGAATTGATGGTTGCGAGTTCATTATTAACGGCAACACTAAAATTTAAAGGTGACATTGCCGTTCAATTGCAAGGTGACGGCCCTGTTTCTCTTGCTGTTATAAATGGTAATGACCAACAACAGTTGCGCGGAGTTGCTCGCTGGAAAGGGGAATTGAGTGATGATGCCTCTTTAGCAGAACTGTTTGGTAAAGGCTACTTGGTTATCACATTAACGCCTGAAGAAGGTGAGCGTTATCAAGGTGTGGTAGCGCTAGATAAACCCGATCTTGCGAGTTGTATTGAAGCTTATTTCATGCAATCAGAGCAACTTCTTACTCGAATTTGGTTGTTTACCAGCGATGAAAAAGCGGCTGGAATTTTTTTACAAGTATTGCCATCAGATAAAGATCACCTTGATGATTTCGACCACCTAACACAACTGACTTCGACGACAAAAGCAGACGAGATTTTTAACCTCCCAGCTGAAGAATTGTTGCATCGTTTGTATCATGAAGAGCAAGTCCGTTTATTTGATCCTGTTGAAGTCAGTTTTAAATGTAGCTGCTCGAGAGAGCGAACTTCAGCGGCCATTTTAACCCTGCCCAAAGAAGAAGTTGCTAGCATTCTTGAAGAACAAAACGCGGTAGAGTTAGATTGCGAATATTGCAATACTCATTACCGTTTTGATTCAATTGATATCGCCGCCATTTACGCGCGTTCGAGTATCAATGAAACTCAGCAGTAATCAATCACCAACGACGATCTAAAAGATAATTTTTCATTTAGATTGTCGTGTCTTTACTCGTGAAATTATAAACACTCTGTTTCGTTCAGCGACGCTAGAATCTCACCTTTTAAGTTTCAGTTCAGTTACAATCTCCCTCATAACACAGTGATATACATGGGCATTACGCTCGCACCTCAAGTCGGCACTAATGATCGACAATTAATATTACATTTTGCCCCAGATTATGGAGAGTTTAGTTATGAACGATGCGACTCAGCGAACTTATTCAAACCTTACGACCGCCCAACTTGTTGAGATATCACTCGCTCGCGGTGAAGGCCAA
>VSKX01029079.1_pt1 | contig 18794 bp, 20 predicted proteins | sample 4799481 | NCBI WGS metagenome assembly VSKX01 (sample SAMN12179537, study PRJNA552185) | sponge metagenome | biome: deep-sea hydrothermal plumes; feature: spots directly above weak diffusing fluid; material: sea water; isolation source: sponge from the Swan site of a hydrothermal vent ...
GTCAAATCGCTACTCAACGCAGGTTTTGAATTAGCGGTGATCACTGGACGCAAGTCGCAACTGCTTGAAAAAAGAATGACCGCGCTAGGGGTGAATCGGATATATCAAGGCATTGACAATAAGTTAGTACCTTTTGAATCTTTGCTCTCAGAACTCAAGTTAACCGCCGATCAAGTCGCTTATATTGGTGATGATATGGTCGATTTACCGGTTATGCAGCATGTTGGATTGTCAGTATGTGTCGCAGATGGGCACCCTTATGTAAAACAACAAACCGATATGGTCACTTACATGAAGGGTGGTTATGGCGCAGTGAGAGAATTGAGCGATTTAATACTGCAAAGTCAGGGATTGTTTGAATCGGCACAAGGCATGAGTGTATGAATCGCGTTACGATAGCGATCGTTTTATTTTTTGGCACAGCATTATATTTATATTGGCAAGTGCAAGTAAAACAAAGTCAAAAACAAATCAACGTTTCTACTATTGAGCAGCCAGATTTTGTTGCTACCGATTTACGCAGTGCAGAGTTTAATGAATTAGGCCTAGTTAGTAGTCGAGTGACTGCAAAGCACATGGAACATTATCAAGATAATAATGTGACCTTGTTTACACAACCTGTATACATCGTATACGGTACAGATGGAACCAGCCCATGGCGTATAACCGCTGATAAAGGGCAATTTCTAAAAGGTATAGGTAAAGTTTATTTGCAAGGCGATGTCACTTTACAAGCGGTTGATGTACAAGAGCCATTACAAAGTGTCCATACCAGCGCCTTAGAAATGGATTTGACCACAAAGACCATGACATCTGAAGAAATGGTATACATCAAAGGAAACCGTTTTAATAGTCAGGGTAAAGGCATGTTTGCTGATAAAAATGCTCAGACAATCCGCTTGAACAGTCAGGTAACAGGAACTTATGAAGCGAAGTAAATTATTAATGGCCATAGTGTGTTGTCTATTATCAACACCATCAGTCGCTAAACTCGATGATATCAATAAAAAACTTGAGATCAATGCGACTAAGTGGGATGCCGACTTTCAAAATAACCGTATTTTTTACAAAGGAAATGTAGAAATTACCCAAGGCACCATCAGAATTAGTGCTGATGAACTGACGGCCATTGATGACAAAATCAATGGCAATAAAATTCTTACCGCTATTGGCACACCAGCCACGTTTTCACAAATTTTGGATAATGGTCAAATCGGTACAGCCAGTGCGAGTAAAGTTCGTTATGACAAAAGTTCAGGTATGTTGGTATTATCTGGCAATGCCAAGCTTGATGTCGGTGGCAGCAAATGGACGGCTGAAGTAATCCGCTATAACATCAAAAATCAACATGCTATTGCAGAAAGCGCTTCAGACGGTAGCAACCGCGTCAAAACAGTAATACCGGCGAACAGCTATCAAAAGTTAAATAAAAAAGAAACGAATAAACCTCAAACTCCGACTGAGAAAAAACCATGACTCAGAAAACCTTAACGGCCAAACATCTCGCAAAAAGCTATAAAAATCGTCAAGTCGTTAAAGATGTCAGTTTAACGGTTTCGACGGGCCAAATTGTTGGGTTACTCGGGCCAAACGGCGCAGGTAAAACAACCACCTTTTATATGGTTGTTGGTTTAGTTAAAAGTGATCAGGGTGAAATTCTAATCGATGATGACAATTTAACCCTCGATCCTATGCACCTTCGTGCCCGTAAAGGCATTGGATATTTACCTCAAGAAGCCAGTATTTTCAGAAAGCTCTCGGTGTTTGATAACATCATGGCCGTGCTGCAAACTCGAAAAGAGTTGAGCGACACTGAGCGTTCTGAGCAACTTGAGCATCTTCTCGAAGAATTTCACATTACTCACATTCGAGATAACATGGGTATGTCACTGTCTGGTGGTGAACGTCGCCGCGTCGAAATTGCGCGTGCTTTAGCCGCTAATCCTCAGTTTATACTCTTGGATGAACCTTTTGCTGGTGTCGACCCAATTTCAGTGATTGATATCAAAAAAATCATTGAACAATTACGGGATCGCGGTCTTGGCGTATTGATTACTGATCACAATGTACGTGAAACACTCGACGTCTGTGAACGGGCTTATATTGTTAGTCATGGTCATTTAATAGCAGAAGGCACACCTGAAGAAATCTTAGATAATCAACAAGTCAGATCGGTGTACTTAGGCGAACAATTCACGCTATAGTTAAGGGATGAAGTCAACGTTTTGTTACGATAAAAATAACTATAAAGGATTAGCGGTAACATGAAAGCGTCACTCCAGCTTAAAATGGGACAAAGCCTGACCATGACGCCTCAACTGCAACAAGCTATTCGCTTATTGCAGTTGTCGTCGTTAGAGTTGCAGCAAGAAATCCAACAAGCACTTGAGTCAAACCCATTATTAGAACTCGATGAAGAACAATATGGCGATACTGACGCCAATGATAATTCCCAAATCGACAATCACAATTTAAGTGATGATGGTACTCCGATAGAGTCCGCCGCAGTCGAAACTTCCGATGTCATGACTCAAGACTCAATGCCCGAAGAATTGCCCGTCGATACCACTTGGGACGAAGTCTATACTGCAGCTCCGAATTCAAGTTCTGGAGCAATGATTTCTGATGATGACACCCCATTTCATGGGGAAACAAGCCATGGTTTATTTGAACATTTAGAGTGGCAAAAAAACCTCACACCCTTCACTGACATAGATTCGGCTATTGCCACCGCGATTATCGAAGCCATTGACGAACGAGGTTATTTAACACAAACCACTGAAGATATTCTTGAAGCGATGGGCGATCCAGAAATAGAACTGGACGAAGTTGAAGCTGTATTAAAGCGTGTTCAGCATTTTGACCCCATTGGTATTGCGGCTCGAGACATCAGTGAATGTCTATCCATTCAACTGACTCACCTTGATCCGAATACCCCTTTACTTGAGTCAGCAAAGCAGCTAGCAAATGAATTTTTACCTTTGATTGCTGTTCGCGACTTTCGAACTCTGATGAAAAAAACTAAGCTTAAAGAAGCTCAGCTAAAAGAAGCGATAGCACTTATCCAAACTTTGGACCCTAGACCGGGCTTATCTATAGGTCAAACGGCGAATGATTATGTGATACCCGATGTGTCTGTAACCAAGAAAAGTGGTCGCTGGCACGTAGAGCTGAATCCTAACAATACGCCTAAAGTGGGTGTTAACCAACAATATGCAGCGCTAGCGAAAGGTGGCCGAGGCAGTGCTGATGGGCAGTTTATACGCGGTCATTTGCAAGATGCTAAATGGTTTATCAAAAGTATAGAAAGTCGTAATGACACGTTATTAAAAGTATCGAATTGTATCGTTAAAAATCAGCAGGCTTTTCTCGAATATGGTCCTGAAGCAATGAAAGCGATGATTTTAAATGACGTTGCAGAAGAAGTAGAGATGCATGAATCCACCATATCAAGGGTGACGACTCAAAAATTCATGCACACACCAAGAGGTGTTTTCGAACTTAAATACTTTTTCTCTAGCCATGTCGCAACTGACGATGGTGGTGAATGTTCATCGACGGCCATCAGAGCATTTATTAAAAAATTAGTCGCGGCTGAGAATCAAAAGAAGCCATTAAGCGATAATAAAATGGCACAGCTGCTTGCCGAGCAAGGAATTAATGTTGCACGGCGTACGATTGCAAAATACCGAGAAGCGATGTTAATTCCGCCATCAAATCAGCGCAAGAGTTTGTAATGACTTAGAAAACACAACCAGGAGGCAAGGGATATGCAAATTAATATTACTGGGCAGGAACGTGAAGTCACTCAATCACTTAGAGAATACGTCAGCAATAAATTTTCAAAGCTTGAACGTCTTAGTGAACGGATCAATAATGTGCGCGTTGTTTTGAATGTGCAGAAAACCAACCAAACCGCTGAAGCGACAATTTCACTCAGTGGTAAGGAAGTATACGCCAAGTCTGAACACGTAGAAATGTATGCTGCGATTGATACACTCATTGATAAGCTGGATAGACAATTGATTAAACATAAACAAAAGTTGACGAACTATTGATGATGGAACTCAAAATCATCCTTAAGCCAGAGTGCACAACATGTGCGACTCCTGGCAGTAAGAAGAAAGTATTAGAATTGATCAGCGATTTAATTGCGGCTCAATATCCAAACTTATCGGGACAAGAAATTTTCGAAAGCTTATTAAGCCGAGAGAAAATGGGTAGCACCGGTATCGGTAATGGTATTGCTATACCACATGGTCGATTAGACAGTATTGATACTCCGATTGCTGCATTAATAAAATGTGAGCAGCCAGTGCCTTTTGAAGCGATTGATAAGCAACCCGTTGATATTTTGTTTGCTCTATTAGTGCCATCAGATCAATGTCAACAACATTTGTCGACGTTGTCAGCCGTTGCAGAAAAACTCAGTGATAAACAAACCTTGAAACAATTACGTCGCATTCATGATGAAAAAGAACTTTATCAGGTGATAACTCAATGAAACTGGTCATCGTTTCTGGTCGAAGTGGTTCAGGAAAATCCGTTGCCTTAAGAGTCTTAGAAGACATGGGGTATTATTGTGTGGATAACCTACCCGTTCCCCTACTCGGTGATTTGATTAAAGAATTAAAGCCAAGTAACGATTTAGTTGCCATCAGTGTCGATGTGCGAAACATGCCAGAGCAAGACAAGATATTGTCTCAGCAATTAGCGCGATTATCTGATTTAGAAATGACCAGTTTCTATCTCAGCTCGAGTGATGACATACTGTTAAAACGTTATAGTGAAACTCGACGTTTACATCCGCTTTCAAAAAATGAAGTCACATTACCTCAAGCGATCCAATTAGAAGGCGAACTTCTCACGCCAATGTCTAAGCTGATGGATCACTTTATTGATACTTCACATCTCAATATCTATCAGCTAAGCGATCAAGTCAGAGAGATTTTGTTAGGTCAAATCGAAAAAGAATTGGCTATTAATGTCGAATCTTTTGGTTTTAAACACGGTATGCCAACCGATGCGGACTTTATGTTTGATGTACGCTTTTTACCAAATCCTCATTGGGAAGCTGAATTAAGACCATTGACGGGATTAGATTTACCGGTCCAAGAGTTTTTTCAATGCCAACCACTCGTCAGCAAATTTGTGTGGCAGATTGCTAACTTACTCGATACTTGGTTACCTCATCTTGAACGCAATAATCGCAGTTACTTAACTATCGCTATCGGCTGTACTGGTGGGCAGCACCGTTCTGTTTATGTCACAGAACAATTAGTTAAGTACTTAAAGTCCAGCAAACATAATGTAAAAGCTCATCATAGGGAACTTGATAATGGCCAAGCTTGAACGTCAGGTGACCATCTGCAATAAGCTTGGTTTGCACGCCAGAGCAGCAACTAAACTTGCTATGTTAGCGGCTGAATTTGACGCTAATGTAACGCTCAAACAAGGTGAAAAAACGGCTTCAGCTTCCAGTGTCCTTGGTTTATTAATGTTAGAAACTGGCATGGGTAAAACCATCACCGTTATTGCTGAGGGTAAAGATGCTAAAGCAGCCCTTACTTCAGTTTGCCAACTGATCAATGATTGCTTTGATGAAGCAAGCTAATCGTAATCTCTCCAACCTCTCTCTATTATCAATTGAATTCAATTAATAAGAGCAAAACCCGCAAAATTTGATTTATCAGTTAGAATTATTCATAGCATAAAAACATGAATGTACTGATGGAATTTCGCTTTATGACTTTTATTCCAGATAAAATGGTACGATAAATCAACCTAGAAGGAGACGATAAATGCCAGTAGAAGTATTAGACAATGAATTAACTGAGCAACGTCTCTTTCAACTCAATGAAGCACTAAACAGTGGTATGTTCGTCCACGTTAGACACATGCTTCATGACATGCCAGCGTCTGATGTCGCGTTGATCCTTGAATCCTCACCTCCCAAAACCCGTGAAGTTCTGTGGCAGTTAATTGAACAAAGTCAAGCAGGCAGCATTCTCGAAGAGTTAGGTGAAGAGTTAAAAGATTCACTGATCATGAACATGACTCCTGAGCACGTTGCTAAAGCAACCGCAGGCATGGATACCGATGATCTTGCTTATGTACTGCGCAGTCTCCCAGACAGTATTTATCAGCAAGTTTTGCAATCAATGAGCAGCCAAGATCGACACAGAGTCGAGCGAGCTCTCTCATATCCTGAAGATACTGCTGGCAGCATCATGAATAACGACACTGTCACGGTGCGCCCCGACGTGACTATTGACGTGATCCTTAGGTATCTTCGCAGTCGTGGAAGCCTACCAGAAGCCACTGATACGCTCTATGTTGTCGATCGTAAAGACACTTTACTCGGTGGGATAGCCCTATCTGATTTACTCACTTGCGATCCTAATATTTCAGTCAAAGCAGTAATGAATCCTGATCTTGAAGGTATTCCTGTAATGATGGAAGACACTGATGTCGCGCAGTTATTTGAGCGGCACGATTGGGTTTCAGCGCCCGTTATTTCAAATGATAGTAAACTTCTCGGACGCATCACCATTGATGACGTCGTTGATATCATTCGTGAAGACGCTGAACATTCCATGATGGGTATGGCTGGTATGGAAGATGATGCCGATACTTTTGGGCCGGTATTGAAAAGTAGTTTCAGGCGTTCGATGTGGCTAATCATCAATCTTTTTTCAGCATTTCTTGCTGCATCGGTCAGCAACATGTTTGAAGGCACCATCGAGCAATTTGCCACACTCGCTATTTTAATGACGATTGTTCCAAGCATGGGCGGCGTTGCAGGTAATCAAACACTTGCTCTGGTGATTCGCGGTATTGCCCTCGGACATATTGGTAAGAGTAACTCCCGTTGGCTGATAGGCAAAGAATTGGCCATAGGCTTCCTCAACGGCGTATTTTGGGCAACAATGGTCTTTATTGCAGTATGGACCTGGCGAGGCGATATATTGCTTGCCAGCTTGATTGGCAGTGCTATGTTAATCAATATGACCGTGGCGGGTTTATCTGGAGCTGTAATTCCAATTTTACTCAAAAAATTCAATATTGACCCCGCATTAGCTGGTGGGATGCTACTCACTACAGTGACCGATGTTATTGGATTATTTTCATTTTTAGGTTTAGCGACATTGTTTTTAATGAAGTAACAGATACATAAATCTAGAACAAAACTCACAAACTGAATACATAAAAAAAGACAGCTTGTTCGCTATCCCTTTTTTTATTGTTTATTCCATTGCAACAACTGCGATTACAATCGCTGTCTCACAGCTTCAAATAAACACACACCGGTCGCGACGGACACATTTAAGCTTGATACTGAACCTGACATAGGAATTGAGATTAAGCTGTCACACGCTTCACGTGTAAGACGGCGTAAACCTTTATCTTCAGCGCCCATTGCGATAGCCAGTGAGCCTTTTAAGTCAGCTTGATATAAATCACTGTCTGCTTCACCCGCAGTACCCACAATCCAAACACCTTTTTGCTGAATGTGACGCATGGTACGCGCAAGATTTGTCACTTGGAAAACAGGCACTACTTCAGCTGCGCCGCACGCGACTTTACTCACTGTTGAGGTAACAGCAACAGAGTTATCCTTTGGAATAATGATCCCATGCACACCCGCCGCATCGGCATTACGTAAGCAAGCGCCCAAATTATGTGGATCAGTTACGCCATCTAAAATCAGCAAAAATGGTTTATCCGTTTTTTCAAGCAACACATCAAGATCACTTTCTATCAGTGCTTTAACGGGCTTAACTCTCGCGACAACACCTTGGTGCTGACCACTTTGAGCTTTATCTTCAAGCGTCTTCTTCGCCGCTCTTTGCACAGCTACGCCAGCATTATTGGCTAATACAACGATTTTTTCGAGGCGATCATCTTCACGCCCTTGAACCAACCATAAATCAAGTACACGTTCTGGAGCTTGTGTTAATAAAGATTCAACGGCATGAATGCCATACATCATATCTTGTTTTTTCATAAGTTATCGATAGTTGAATGTAACAAAAAAGTAACAGGAGTTTATGTTAAGAATGATATCATTTTCCTGACTATTTTTCGCTAACTGATAACTTATGAATTTTACATATAAATGAGTAAGCAACAATCATAATTGAGCCTTAGCGTTATGAACAGCAAGCCAATATTTAGTGGCAATCAAAAGCGTTTCTCTTTGCTTTGACCTAGAAACAGCCGATTCAGACCTTTGATGCCTCATACTCATTACGACTTCATCAATGGTATTTTGCATAGCGGTTCTATCAACTTTAGATAACTTGACCATATGATATAATTCAAGTCCCGCATAAAATGTCATTGTACGGCCAAGACCAGCTCTACAATGTACGATGAGACTATTAGGTTTGTCATTTGCAGTACTCTCTACTAAGTCAATGAACGCACTAGGATTCAAGCCCTTCATTTCTTGCCATTCTGTCTCGTGATAGCGCTTAACTTCCTTGGACACGCCTGTTTGTTTATCAGTAACTTGATACACTGATAAACTTGCTTTTTTATCATGATAATCAACAGATCTATCAAGCTTAACCTCAACATCTTGGTAATGCTTTGTATCACCAACCTCAGTTGGGTAATACCAATGTTCTTCTCGAACGAAGCGTCCATTAAGCTCGGTGAAATCGATGATTAATTTTGTATCTTGTTCTAGCGCCATTTGCCAGAAATTTTGTATTCCTTTAACACTAGGTGACGGATAGGCAGAGGCGATAGCGATAGGACAACAATTTGAGTTAGGTTCAATATTTTCATATTGAACTTTAATGACGTTAGCGTGCACTAAGCCTTTTTCGCCTTTCAACTCAACTGCGTTATCTTCATGCAAAGGGAGGGTGTCGTTAAAACAAGGCTTATTTTCTAATGTTTTTTTTTGAGCAGTCAATCCCTCTGATCGACTTTTCAGTTTCTCAAAATGGTCTAAATTTTCTTTAATTTCAGTTTTCGTCAATAAAGGAATTCCAATTTTTACATTTGCAGGGAACTCTAATGGTGTTGGCTGGGTTGCCAAATTGCTTTTAAGTGTATTGTCAAGGACAACGCTGTCAGAAGCTGTTCTTAAATTAACATCAGCGATTTTATCTTGTTGAAAGATGGAGATTTTTTCACCTACTTCGTTCGAACCTATCTCAGTCAGATATTCATGTTCACAACTAGATGTTGATATACTTGTATGTAGAGATAAATGTAATTCTACTTTATGAGACAATTGATCGATGTCATGAGCAACAATACTTTTACTCGTACCTACCTGTTCGGTTGCCATACTTCATACCCTATTTTTCAACAATAAGAGCAAATAGCTTACAGGATAGATATAGGTAAAATTGCATATTAAACTAAAATTAATCTTACTTAATATTAGATAATAATTAGGCACTAAGTTCTATTATAAAAAGACAACTTAGTGCCAATCCAACTCAAATAATCAACGCAACAAAATTACTTTGATCACAATTTTTGGCTATTAGCTACACAGATTTAGGCTTGGCTTTCGGCCGTTTTCTAGCTGTTGATTTAGATTTAGATTTAACGGTACCCTTTGATTTGTTGGCATCGTTTTTAACCGAACCGTTTTTGTTCACTGTGTTTTTATTCGGACTCGGCTTTGCTCTGCGTTTTTTGGCTGATGATTCATTTTTTGCCCCATCTTTAGACTTAGTCTGCTTCGCACCTTCAATATTAACACGCTCTCTTGCGGTTAATGGCTTGCGTGAACCACTTTTACGTCTTGCCTTTGAATCACCGATAATGGCTAAATCAATTTGTCTGTCATCAAGGTTCACCCCAGCAACACTGACGGTTACCGCATCACCGAGTTGATAGATTTGTCCTGAGCTTTCACCGACTAAACACTGTCTGCTTGGGTCGAACTGGAAATAATCACTCGCCAATGTCGATACATGCACTAACCCGTCAATGAATAACTTGTTAAGTCGCACGAAAAAACCAAAGTTTGTGACAGAAGCAATCACGCCATCAAACGTATCACCCACATGATCTTGCATGAACTCACATTTGAGCCAGTCACTGACATCACGAGTGGCTTCATCTGCGCGTCGTTCATAATTTGAACACGTTTCAGCTAATACATCGAGTTCTTCAAGCTGATAATGATAACCACCATCTCGAGTCCATTTTTCTTTACTCTCTCCTTGCTCTTTAGACAATAAATGCCTGATAACGCGGTGCAAGACTAAGTCAGGATAACGGCGAATGGGTGAGGTAAAGTGCGCGTATTGCTCAAGCGCTAAACCAAAGTGACCATTATTGTCAGGCGTGTATACCGCTTGACGCATTGAACGAAGCAACATGACTTGGATCAATTCAGCATCTGGACGCTCTGCAATCGCTAACATCAAGTTTTGATAGTCAATCGGATCAGGTTCATTACCGCCGCCCATAGCCAAACCACGCTCAGCTAAAAAGGCTTTAAAGTTAGTCAGTTTCTGCTCTGACGGTGACTCATGCACACGATAGAGCACTTCACCTTTATGCTTTTTGACAAACTTAGCCGCGGCCACGTTGGCCATAATCATGCATTCTTCAATGATTTTATGTGCCTGATTGCGGCTGCGAGGTTCAATACGTTCAATTTTACGTTGTTCATTAAAAATGAACTGAGTTTCAAGGGTTTCAAAACCAATCGCACCACGAGCAGCGCGTTGTTCATTCAAGGTTAAATACAAACCTTGTAAGCATTTTAAGTGAGGTAATAAGGCTTGGTGTTCATCAAGTCCTTGTTCGCCTTCTAACATGGCCGCCACTTGGGTATAAGTGAAACGAGCATGTGAATGCATAACTGCAGGATAGAATTTATAACCTGACAGTTTACCAGTGGCTGAAATCGTTATTTCGGCCACCATGCATAAACGATCGACCTTCGGTTTTAATGAACATAAACCGTTCGACAATTTTTCGGGCAGCATTGGGATAACTTGAGACGGGAAATACACCGATGTACCACGTGATTGTGCTTCTGTATCCAATGCTGAATCAGTTCGTACATAATGACTGACATCCGCAATTGCTACCCATAAACGCCAGCCACCGCTTTTTTTGGTTTCAGCATAAACAGCATCATCAAAATCTCTAGCGTCTTCACCATCAATTGTAACCAATGGTAAGTGACGTAAATCAACGCGATATTGCTTTTCTTCTTCAGTTACTTCATCAGGAATTCGGCGTAATTTTTTCTCAATCACACTCGACCATTCGTGAGGTAAGTCATAATTGCGCAGTGCAATCTGGATTTCCATACCCGGAGCCATTTGCTGACCGAGTACTTCGACGACTTTGGCCGTTGCTTTTATATAACGGCTTGGACGACGTGTCAGCTCTAGCACGACAACATCACCATGTCGGGCGCCATTTTTTTCTTCAGCAGGGATGAGGATTTCTTGGCTGATGCGTCTGTCATCGGCGACAACAAATCCCATGCCCGCGTCTAGGTAATAGCGGCCAACAAGGGGTGCTTGTCGCGGCGTAACCAAACGAACAATGCGCGCTTCACGGCGACCACGTTTATCTGAGCCGGCTTTTTGTGCCAGCACTTTATCGCCATGGAAATACATTTGCATATCGCGTGAAGAGATATACAAATCGTCACCACCTTCGTCGGGTTTGAACCAACCAAAACCATCACGATGACCAAGCACTGTGCCTGAAATTAAATCCATTCGCTCTGGCAAGCCGTAGTTATGACCGCGAGTGTAGACTAACTGTCCATCACGCTCCATCGCACGAAGACGACGGCGCAGGCCTTCGAGTTGTTCTTCATCGGTGATGTCTAAAGCAGTAGCAATTTTTTCGCGCGTCATCGGCGATGTTTGCTTGGTTAAGTACGCTAAAATGTACTCACGACTTGGGATAGGATTTTCGTATTTATCTTGTTCACGCTCTAAATGAGGGTCTATTGTCATTCATGTTCCAATTTTTTCTTATGGCTGAAAAGGTCTTTAATAGCCTCTCTCAGCACGTTTAACAGCACTAACGGGCATTTTTTTTGCCAGCTGCTGTAATAAATGTTCGGCTTGATGCTTAGTATCTTGGGAGTCATAAGTATTGTTATGCAATAAGCGGTAACCTGTTTCATAGTCGACAGGACTTCCGATATCTTCAATAAATAGCTTCACCAACAACATTTGTGCCGGAATATAACCGCTGTATGCAGCGGGCAAGGCATACTTTATCGCCTTGTCTTTATTTTGTATGACCAGCTCACCTTGATCATGATAGCGAGCTAAGCGGTACATGGCTTCTGCCAAACCTTGTTTGGCACTGTCTGTCACCAATGTCATACCACGCTTTAAGTCGGTGTTCACACAAGTACCTGTATTGAGCATTTCACCCCACAAAAATTGATACAAGGGCTCTTTTAATACTTCAGCGCGTGCTTCAATGTCTTGCACGAGTTGGCAATCATCTGCTTTTACTCGTTGCAAATAAAGGTTATTACGAACCAACTGTGACAACTGCTTCTGTGAATAGATATCTACAGCCTCTAATTCTGCATTCGCAGTGAGGCTTAAACACAATAATATTACAGAGCCAATAACAGTGCTAATGATACGTAACATAAGAGATCTCAATGACAGGGATATTACTCTATGCATCGGCAGTATAACTCATTTCTTGAGCAATCTATGACTCTATAAACAAAAAGAGCATTAAAATATGATTGTCTCGTAAATTCTGAAGTATGAATCCAGAAATAGAAATTATTAGTATCGATCACAATATCATCATAGTCGAAGAACTCATTTCAAACGAGCGTAAGCTACTGGTATACCGCAAGGCTATCCAGAACAAACTGGTCCCGCAAGCTAATGTCACATGAAGTAACCTTCATCATTAAACGAATTCGATAAACTATAATTTGTTCATTAGTGAATTCATACAACTCGAGGCAAACATGTCAATTTCCATGAATCATTTTCCGATGACTGAATTACCGACGCAGGGCATAACTGAATCTAAGCAAGACAATGTTTGCATCTCAACGGATCAAGATGCATGCGATGCAATACATCACTTTTCTATAGCCTTTAATGCGAATACCAAAGAAACACAAGCGTTAGAACGAATAATTAGCAGTAATTGTACCATTGAGGCAATGCAGGGTTTAGCGTTAGAAAAAGATAAGAGTTTCATCGAGCAAACACAAGCAACTCTTCATCTATTGAGCAGAATAAGCTCACTCGTGAACGATTTACAACTCAATATCACTCCTAGAGAGCTACCCATCGCCCACTCTGAATTTGAAACTAACCTATGCTCTGAAAATGATGAAAAACTTTATGATCAGTTAACACGCACATTAAAATCTGATCATTTATATTATTTCCCATCGAATACTGAAAGTGCAGAAATCATTGCTAATATGATCCGCAGTGTCACCCACAACAGTGTGCACGAGATCATGGCTGGTACGGGCTGGCTATGCAAAGCATTGCAAGAGCAAAGTATCATTGTAACTGCAAGCGATGATTTTTCATTTATAGGTTATAAAAACAACTGTATATTGGATTGCAGTCCAGATTCTTCGTGTGAATCGATTGCCGAACAACATGGTGTTGATAGATTAGATGCCCTAAAGGCCATAGAAACAACAGACAGCAAAGTAATCTTACTGTGCCTCCCCCTGCCCAATAAACAGTTGTTCACTGAAATATTTGAAGCTTGTCACCAATACGGGAAAATGATCATCACCATTGCCTGTGGATCTGAAAGCATAAAAAGTGAGGTTGTTAATTATGTAATGAGAAATGAATTTGATGTAGGCTGCCTTCAAAGCGACAAATTCTATCGTGCACAAAAATTAGCAAATGCGCGAATGCATCATATTAAACAAGTAAACATTGGTGATACAACACTTTGGTGCGGATTCTATAAATCAATACCAAAATGGTATCGATTGCAACAACTACAAAATACAACCTGCACAATAGTATAATCTGCGCTTAAGAGAAAGTTTTTCGTTTCTTACGTATTCTTATCAATACGACTATCAGTAGATATGATTTTTATTTGAAAAATACTGAAAATAAAATAGCCAATATTTCGCATGTCGCTGCGAAGTGTTCTTGTTAGATAATCTATCGACAAACAAAAAATATGCAGCGACTACCCTTCCGTTAACCGTTCAGTAAACCGTCAGCTAGCTGAAGGTAAAATGGTTGTAAATCAATAAAGAAAAGAATCCAATCATGTCTTACCCTGTCGAAAGAGGCGCTCAAAGCGTCCGTGGACTATATACTCAACCTGACAATAACAGTCCAACCACGCCAGCAAATCAGACTTTATCTACTGGAGCCTCAGGCAAGCCCCAATACACAGGTTCAGCTCAAAATCCATCAGTACCTGCTTTAGAATTTCATACGAATCCCGCTACGGAATCTCGTGGCGCGACCGTTGGTTCATTTTCTGAACATTCTGATGCATTACCTATTATCGATGTTGTGCTTAGCATAAAAGACCGCTTCATTAATCAATTCGATGAAAGCACTACCATTCAATTGATTTCAAGAGGAATTTTACCAACCTCATTATTGGAGACACTCACTGATCAGAATCTTATTAAAAGCAAAAAGAATAAAATCGTTTTAACAAGTTTACTGGCCACATTAAAAACTCACCCTAAGCAAGGTTGGAACACGCTTATTAGCGAATTAGGTTCAGGAGGATATAACCGACATTTAAAGGATGCACTTATCAGTGGAATCCGCCAAAAATTCTCTTCAAGCACCACACCTAAAGGGCTCTTTAATAATGTATCTATAACTGATCACATCGCCGAAGATAAACAACTAACAGCAGTTCAAAAAACCATTATTAGTCATTTACCAAATTTACGTGACACTCTACGAAGAGACATGGGTTCTTTTTGTAATTTGCTATTTTCTCAGGGACATATCGATTCTGACCAAAAAGATTGCTGCACATGGCGTTCAGATAGCAATTCTCAAAAAGCTTTGAGTTTATTAAACATACTCATAGGCAAAGAAGAACCAGCATATGGAGCAATGTTCAGTGGACTAATTCAAGCACTATATAGTCAAGGCTACTCTGAAGGGCTTGCAGAAACTTTGAATAAAGCACACGCTCATTATGCTCAACGACATTAATCACTTTAAATGATGGAAGGTTAATCTAGTGAGGTCTTTATAAAAACGCCGACATGATATCGGCGTCATCAATTGCAAAGCTGCAATCTACTTGAGTAGATTTTTACTTAAACGGGCTAACCAAGATCATGGTTTCATTACGATCTGGGCCTGTAGAAATGATGTCTACTGGCGTTTCAAGTAACTCTTCAATGCGTTTGATGTAGTTGCGAGCCGCTTGTGGCAACAGCTCAACAGAGGTCGCACCAAACGTTTCATCGCTCCAACCCGGCATGCTTTCATACACAGGTGTCACTTCATCATAGCCTTCAGCCGCCATTGGCGTTTGCTTCATGACCGTTCCGTCAGGCATTTGATAGCCGATACAAATCTTCACTTCTTTCAAACCATCCAGTACATCCAGTTTTGTTAAACAAAAACCAGTAATACTGTTGATTTGAACGGCGCGTTTCATCGCGACAGCGTCTAACCAACCCGGACGACGTTTACGACCTGTTGTAGCACCGAATTCGTGACCTTTTTCGCCAAGGTAATCACCAATTTCGTTGTTCAACTCAGTCGGGAACGGACCGCTACCTACACGAGTCGTGTAAGCTTTGATGATACCCAGTACGTAATCTAAGTGACAAGGACCGAATCCAGACCCTGTAGCAACACCACCAGCGGTAGTATTTGAAGAGGTCACAAACGGATAAGTACCGTGGTCAATATCAAGTAATGTACCTTGAGCGCCTTCGAACAAAATTGGCTCACCCGCTTTACGCGCGCTATCCAGCAGTTCGGTCACATCAACACACATGGCTTGTAAGTAGTCAGCAACATCAAGCGCATCAGCAAGAGTCTTGTCATAATCAACCGCTTCACACTTGTAATATTCTGTTAGCATAAAGTTGTGATATTCCATCACTTCTTTTAGCTTTACAGCGAATAATTCTTTATTAAACAAGTCACCAACACGCAAACCACGACGAGACACTTTGTCTTCGTACGCAGGACCAATACCACGACCGGTTGTACCGATAGCGTTATTGCCACGAGCCTTTTCACGGGCTACGTCCAATGCACAATGGAATGGAAGAATTAACGGACAAGCTTCAGAAATCTGAAGACGATCTTCAACCGGAATACCGCGCTCTTTGAGCATGGTAATTTCTTTCAATAACGCCTCAGGAGACAGCACAACGCCGTTACCAATAATGCATTTAACATTATCGCGTAAAATACCTGATGGAATTAAATGAAGTACGGTTTTTTCGCCGTCAATGACGAGCGTATGACCTGCGTTATGGCCGCCTTGATAACGAACCACATATTTTGCCTGTTCTGTCAGAAGGTCGACAATCTTACCTTTTCCTTCGTCACCCCATTGAGTGCCGAGAACAACTACGTTTTTGCTCATTTTTCGCTGTATAGGTTGAGATTAAAAACGGATTCTAACAGATTTGGGGGGCAAATTGGCAAGGAATTTATGAAAAAATAACCAATAAAACCAAACCTGCCGTTACCAAGCATCCTCCCAGCCGTTGCATAGCCTGTGGAGACTGTTCTGAAAATGATGCTAATACCTTTTTCCAGCTCTTTGGGATCAATAAAGGCCCCAAACCTTCGAAAATAAGCATTAAGCCTAAAGCGAGTATTATTGTGGTGAATGTCATACATTCCCTTTTATATTTAGTATTGAGATTTTCGTCATCATCTCTATTTCCCTTATTCCTGCAAAAGTAGGAATCCGTCTTTGAAACGCTTTCAGCGTTTGGTAGGTCGTGATACTGCGTATTATCACACAGCCCAAAGGGTAATTCACCAGCAAATTCCCCTTTGGAAACCCCATTGCCGCCCTACGAAGTTGAAAGCCCTTCAGATTCCAATAAAAATTTCCTAACAGCTCGGATGGTACATCCATGTACCACCGAACTTGTCGCGTCGTCCATGACGCGACTACGGAATTTTGATTTCCATCTTCAGCAACTTCGAAATGGGGGTGTAGTTAACTCCCCCCTCGACACTGTTATTCTTTCGAGACTAGACAATCTCGGATAAATACTACTAATTCGTTTAACCACCCAACAAAGGGAGATGCACAAAGTACAATAGTTATAAGTGAAACAGCAAAAGGGAACCAAAAATCAAAAACATCTATTTCAGCAGCTCTAATTCGTTTTACTTTTATTAAATCACTGGGCTTTATGTCTAGTGCCATTTTATAACTGGATTTAGGAAACGCATTAATAAAATTATTATAACGGGAACGTATATCTTCCAAATTTTTGGAAAAACTTCAATCATCGATAATTCGCTTGAAATACCATCTTCAATGTTTCTAAACTTCAAAGTGCAATGATTGATTAATTTGTTTTCTAATGACTTTGATTTTTCTAAAAAATCACGAGTTAAATTAAATAGTTCTCCCATGAATTTAGGGTTATCTGCGTCTGGAGTTATTCTTTCTATATGGGGAAAGTTATCTAAAATCTTTTGCTTTTCAACTTCAAAGTCGACACTATTTCTACATATCAACTCCAACATCAAATTTTGATTATTTGTTAACAATTTGCGTAAATCTTCCAAGCTATTCTTAGACGTGTTTAAACTAGACACTGCTTCAGATACTACAGTTGCTGACGACTTAACTTGTTGACGAAGCGCTCTAACTAGCGTTTCGATTTTTAGTGCTGAATTAACATCTGGAAACGAGTTTTTTTCCGTAAAAGCATGAAAATTTTGTAACTCTTTTAATAAATCGTCCTTATCTTCTAATCCACTTACTTCATCTAGTATCCAGAATTTTTTAAACTTGGCTTTAGTAACTCGCCAAGATATAAAAAGCCTTATTACCAAGTAGAACTGAAACACACCGAGGATGGATAGGATTGTTGTATATGAAATTTTTATTGGGACTGAATTGGAAGCAGCTGAGAACAATGCTTTCGGAGTTGTAATTTCTAACTGATATATAAATGAAAATATGGCAATTGATGCAAATATAAATATAGACTTTCTTATTTTCTCTGGACTTGAATCATCCAGTATTGTCGCAAACGACATTTCAAGACTCCCTTCAATAATGCTACTAAACCAAACATATCTTATAAGAAAAAACTGATGAAGCAACGGGCTAAACCCCTTTCGAAGTTGCCGACGTGAATGGTTGTCATGACTAAGCTCAGTTTACTGAGCTAGCTTTCGGTGGAGCGTTTTGTGCGACTTGAAAGCGTTCGTCATTACTACCAATGATCGGAGGGGCTTTCAACTTCGTATGGCGGCGCGGAGAGATCCAAGAGAGGGTTTGCTGTAGAACCCTTTCTTGGTCGGGTGTGGGCGGAAAGCCCACGACTTTAGCGACCGAAAGGTCGTCATGTGGTACGCAGTATCTCGACCATATAAATTTCGGAGAAATTTCAGAGAACTCAGTCACTGGATTACCGTCTTCGCGGCAATGACGGCCAAAACTAAAATGCCGATGAACACCACTCCCCCTTTCGAAGTTGCCGACGTGAATGGTCGTCATGACTAAGCTCAACTTGTTGAGCTAGCTTTCTTTGGAGCGTTTTTTTGCGACTTGAAAGCGTTAGCCATTACTGCCAATGAGCGGAGGAGCTTTCAACTTTGTAGGGCGGCGCGGAGAGA
>VSKX01054781.1_pt1 | contig 18776 bp, 10 predicted proteins | sample 4799481 | NCBI WGS metagenome assembly VSKX01 (sample SAMN12179537, study PRJNA552185) | sponge metagenome | biome: deep-sea hydrothermal plumes; feature: spots directly above weak diffusing fluid; material: sea water; isolation source: sponge from the Swan site of a hydrothermal vent ...
CGCCGTAAGTTCAATCAGCACTTGATAAATGTTATTTTTAGCAAGTTAGGAATTGACCTGAGTGATAAAAAAGTATCTCAGGTCTATGACGAAGTCAGTGAGTACGGGACTATCGCTGCGTGAAACTGTCCGAAGTATTGAAGTATTTAAGCTGTTATTTATATGGCTTCTTTCATAGTTCGTAACAGTGATGAATTATAAGTTTTGATAGATCTCTATGCCTGTAATTGATGTCGGCTTGCTGGTTGAAACTGTAGATATTTGCTTGGAACTTTCTCTTTACAAGCTTGAATTTGTTGGCTGTTATGATTGAATAACAATAATTGCACTCCACAGTCACATCTTAGTTGAGCATAATCCGGGATTGTTAATTCTATAACTGCAAGCCCGCCAGTGAACTGTTGAAACAATTTATTGAATAAAAAACCTATTGTAACAATCATTATTGGTTCATTTTGTTCTAATGCCGTGTGACATATCTCCTTCATTAAGCTGTCAATTGGTTCACTAATGAAATAAATAGGTTTATTACCTGTGTAACCATTTAGTAGTTTCTTTGCACTTTTTTTGAACACTGGGAAATCATTAAAAGTAGGTTTAGGGACATCTATATCTGTTGCAACGATACCTCTTGAACCAACAGATTTAATTGCAGCTGATAACATTCCCCTACCTGAAGCTAACTCTAAATACTTGTTGGGGAAATGCTCAAAACAAATTAACAACTCTTTAGCAAATTTAGTACTGAATATTTGGTGTAATCCTAGACATTTTTTAATAAGAAAATATATAGAGGCATATAAATGGCATTGAGTTTGAGGACCTTTAAGATATGTGATATGCGGTTCATTTTGTACAAAATCGAAAGTTAAACCGAGCAGATCATGTATTGATGATGCTCTAATATTAAATTCTTTAGGTATTTTTTCATTACTAACTTGCTCGAGGTTGATAAGTAGTTGCTTTATTTTTTGGCACAGATCGAGTGATACCTCATTCTTTGCTTCTAATAACCTTACTATTTCTAAACAGCATAACTGAATGATTTTCATACATTCTATCGATAGTTTACCAGTTGAAGATGTGCCTATCTGTTTTGTGGGTTTTTCTGATGGTAAGAGTGCCTGAAAGATGTGTTTTTCTTCACTGATTATTTTTGCACATTGCTCTAAAACAGCAATTGAATCTACTGGTGTATCATAGAGATGCTGATAACACTCTAAACCTACGGGTGGTGCCATTTGGATATGTGATGGTTTAGGGGTAGGAATAGGAATCATCTTTACTGTTTCTTGGTTGCCATCAACACAAATAGAAAATCTAGTACTCTCTCCTTTTTCATATGAATCTAATATTTTTTGTAAAGTAGGTATAGTTTCACTTGGAATTGCCATTCATCAACTCACATTATGTTATTTTCAATAATTCCATTTAACCTTTATTTTGCTGACATTATATTGAATGAGTTTAATGAAATAATTACTTTAAAGGTTCACTGATTTGCACAATTAAATGTTTTAATGCAGAAATTGTTGAAGAGGGAAATCTATAGTGGCAGGGCATGATTGAAAATGCTGATCTTTCGTAGGTAGTAATCTAAGTCGTACGGTAGTTCCTTGCCTTTGCGAGGATAACAATGTGATTTATCAGTTTCCAAATCTCTTAGAAATCGCCCTTAAATAATTAAAGACGACTTCTCAGTGTGATTGGAATTCGAATTAGATCAACAATAAAACAGGATTCCATAATGCGGTTAGGTTAATTCAACGCATATCCACCTTGAAGGTGACCTATATTACTAAAACCAAGTCTAGCTAGTGCTTGAGCTACCACTAATGATCGACTTCCGCTACGGCACACCAAAATGTATTGATTAGATTTTTCATTAGAGTGATCAGCAATAAATTGCACTAACCGAGTCATCGGGACGTTTATTTGGGCTTGATTACTATGTTGAAGTGCATATTCATGAGGTTCCCGAATATCGACTAACATAAAGTTTGTGTTGTGACTGAGGGTGTCTTGAAGGCTTACACTATCATATTCTTTGATGGCCAACGACTCATCAATGGCCACGTATGCACCGCATTGAATCTCACCACCTTGTTGATCATTTAAATGCGAATCAAGTGTTGCTTTCTTCTGGCAAAAATCAGTAACAGATATGTCTTCTAATAGGACTGAATGTAATAATGGATTGCGTTTGCATTCAGATCTAAGCGTCGTGGTGAACTCATTGTGATAGTCATGGCTTGCACAAATTAAACAATCTGGTCCAATTATGTTACTAATCTTAATTAAGCTTTGGAGCATTGATTCTGAACAGCTTGATGAAAAGTTAGTTCGTCCTAAGCTTCCCATTAAAATGGTGTCGCCGCAAAATGCATATTTACATTGGGCTGAACTTTCCGAGCAAGCTTCTATCAGTAGATAGCTAACACTATCACCGGTGTGACCCGGAGTAGGGACTTTAACAAGTTGGTAATCACCAATTTGTATTGAAGGGAATTGAACACCATCGCATAAATGCGTTGAGGTGTTTTCTGGCCAGCCTAAGTGATCCGTTAACTGATTTTCAGGAAGTTGATCTAATAAGTTATTTCTTGAAGACTCATGATCGGCATGTCCGTGTGTGTCTAATACCGCGATTAGTTTAAGTTGCTGACAGGCAATGATACTTTTTATGCGTTCGGTTAATTCAGGAAGAGGGTCTATTACAACAGTGTTTTTAGTGCTGACGTCTGTGTACAACCAACAACAACTGCTCCCAACCCTTAACTCTAGCAATCCATCTAAAGGCGAAGTTTGAACGGCGTTACTGTACAATAAACAGTTCTCGCTGAGTGCCTTAGCTGCCAATGTTATTCTTTCGCAAGCTTGCTGACATTCGTGTTCGGTCATCATAGGACCGAATGACATTCTTATCGCAGATTCACTCTGCCATGCAGGTAACCCCATTGCGTCTAATACAAAGCTTCTGGTCACTTTTGAACTGCATGCAGAGCCAGAACTGACTCGAATATTCGCTGCATCAAATAAGTCCATAATTTCTTTGCTTGAAAAGTTAGGGACAGAAAAGTTAATGGTAGTTGGCACGCTGGATTCAAGTGGGTGATTTAATACTAAGTTTGGAAAAGCTGTTTTAAGAGAAGTGATCAACTTGAACTGAAATTGACGTAATGTGTCGATACTTGCAAATTTATAGTTGCTTTCATTATTTAAAATATCAAAAATAACATTGAGAGCCGCCATTCCGGGGAGATTTTCTGTACCAGAACGTAAGCCGCTTTCTTGTCCACCTCCAGCGATGAAGGAAGTAAAAGGAGCCGTGTCTTTGATATAAATAAAACCAATGCCTTTAGGTGCGTAAAGTTTATGACCACTAAATGGCGCATAATCAATGCTGGTTTCTTCAATATTTAAATTGGTTTTCCCTAATGCTTGAACGCAATCTGCCATCCAAAAAACATCAGGATTATTCGTTCTAATGATTTGATCAAGATTTGTGAGGTCTTGATAGACTCCAGTCTCATTATTAACCGCCATTGTGCAAATCATAAGCGCATTTGGTACTTCTTTAGCGATATAATCAACATCAAGTTTACCGTTACTATCAACTGGAATCGCTTTTATTTCAGCATTAATATCCAGTAGCTCATTCCAGTGCTTTAATGATTCGGGTACAGCCTTGTGCTCTGTTGCACCATACAAAATACAGTAATCTTCAGTGTTTTTAGTTTGTGATTTTGCAGCAACTAACGCAGAAAGGATCGCAGTTTGAATACCTTCAGTAGCACCACTTGTAAAAATAAATTTTCCTGTAGTAATACCTAATAATTTTTTACCCGACGAACGAGTTTGTTCCATCAAGTTTTTGGCTCTTAATCCGGAGATATGACTGCTGCTTGGATTACCAAATATGCTTTCCATTGCGTTAAATGCGGCTTTTGCAGCTGCAGGATGTACTTGAGTTGTAGCATTAGAATCTAAATAGATTTGTGAGAGCATATTATTTTTAGTCATATCGATAGCCTCTGTTATAACTTTTATTTCTTCTTGATATATGTAATAACTAAATGCAATACTAACAGGCTTCAATGATGGTTCAATTGTTTTTTTGACAAATATTCAGCTAAATGACAGTTAGAATCGAACATTTACACTGATATTCACTGGATTCAATTTTTTAAGGACTTATAATTTGTACTTTAATAGGATAGTTGATAAGGCTTAAAAATGATCACTGATAGATTTTCACCATTGAATACTCATAGACCTAGTTCTCCCACGTACGGCACTATCTCTGCTCCTGCTATTGAATATAAGAAATCATTGTGGGTCAATTCTTGTGCTGCCTTCTTTGTTCATGTTGGAACTGGTGTAGTATTCGGTGCGTCAGCATCTTGCGTTCTCTTTGCAGCATTTCTAGCTGTGGATCCATCCGTCTTAGATGTTGGTTCTGGTTCTGGTTCTGAGGCAGGTGATGATACGACTATTGTTGAAAGTGTAGGATATGTTGTAGCAAGTGTTGTTGGGGGAGTGGTTGGAGGAAGTATTGGTTCTATTTGCTTTTCGTGTAAGAAAAAATAGAAGAAAGAGCTTTTACTCCATCATCTCAATTGTATGGTTTTGAATAGGATGTAGCTTTGATTCTTGAAGTGCGCCTTTGTTGAGATATTTTCATTTTACGTGAACTAGAGTTAGGTTTAGCGCTTGATTCAAGCTCTTTTAAGCGAGTAATTAACTTTTGTATTTTTTCTGTTAAAGCGCTTGTTTTTAATAATTTTTGTAATGTTAATTTTGCTAATTCAATGTCTTTTTTGATAAGGCATAATTCAAGTTTCATTTGCAGTATATTTATTTCAGTTTTATTTTTAAAGTCATTATCTTTTTGATTGAGTGCTGTGAATTTTTCTTTGAGAATGGATAGACAAAAATCCATTTCATTTATTTTTTCTTTAAAATTATTTAAAAACCCAGATTTTTTTGAAATAATATGACTTAAAATCAGAATTTTTAAACTTAAATAATGTTTAATACAATTATTTTTGCCATATTCACTTAACCAACTTGTTTCTAGTTTTTGTTCTATTTCAATGAGTTTACTCTTATCGTATCTTACTGCAATACTATTCCAAGCGGTTTTTAACCAAATACATCTTGCCGAAAATGAATGTGACTGTAATTTTCCTTTAGATATTTTAATCTCAGCATTATTTGCTATTAATTTCTCGTAAGAGAAATGTTTTAGTATTACTCGCGCGTACTTATTACCTTCAAGATCAGTATGATAGAAATGCTCTAATAAAATAACAAGTTTACACTTCTCTTCTATTTTTAAATGCTGTAAACACTCAGGTTCTTTACTTGCTTCAAAACAAATTTCTTTAAACTTATCGATTTCTTCCTGGAAGTAACCGGAACTAATTGTAAGTTGCTGGTCTGTCGCATTAAAGTCTTTAAACAAGGCTGCAATTAATAAGTTCATCCCATGGCAGAATGTAAATCTTATTGATTTATTTATTTGATAGTCGAAATGAAGAGGTAAAAGTTTAAAAAATAATGCTGATACAGCATGTAATAATGACGTGTTCTTTCGTGTCTTCCAAAGATTGTACGTAGCATCCTTTAACTGGTTGATGTCAGCCGTCTGTACATTAAATTTATTAGATTTATTAGACGTAGACGCGATGTAAGATATTTTACTATGAATGAAAAAATCAGTGTCTGTCCATAATAACGGCATTTGATCCGGTAACGTGCTTTGGAATACACTCGAATTGCCATGAGTTTGATCGATAATAATTTCTGATTCAGGATTTATTGGGAGACAGATCATTAAATTTAATGCTGGAGACTCTTCGTCGTCGTCACTCAGTTCACCATCTTCTCTATCTGCTTCCTTAGCTTTTTTGGCTTCTTCAGCTTTCATGGTTTCTTCAGCTTTCTTAGCTTCTTCGGCTTTCATGACATCGATTCCTTGATGCCAACAACAAAGCGTTTCTTTCTTAGCCGATTTCTTTGAATCCTCATGTGCCTGCCACAAAAAATTACTTATTTCTTGTTGTTGGTTAGGCAATTTTCTATGTTCAGAACATATCGGTTGTGGAAGCTGTGTAGATTGAGTTGCGCAAACTGACATTAGTTTAGAATACTCATACGAAACAATATGTTGATTTGATATGAATAGTGCTCTTTATTCAAGTTAACCTTTGTTAATTTTAACCGTTTAAGTTGTGAAATATTAGCGAATAAACCCGCAATCAAGGGGTGGGTTATTGATTGCGGGGTAAACGGTATTAGATTACTGAACGTTTTCTAAGTCTCCAAACTCACCAGCAAACAAAGCGGATGATAAATAACGCTCTGATGATGAAGGTAAGACAACAACAATGGTCTTATTTTTGAATTCAGGCAAAGCAGCAATTCTATTCGCAGCAACTACAGCAGCACCCGATGATATACCGACTAAAATACCTTCTTCTTGCATTAATCGGTGAGCCATTTCAATAGAGTCTTCATTACTCACAGCTTCAACGCGATCAACAATTGACAAATCAAGGTTGCCGGGGATAAAACCCGCTCCGATGCCCTGAATTTTATGTGGTCCGGGTTTTACAGGATCACCAGCAAGAGTTTGAGCAATAACTGGAGAGTCGATGGGCTCAACGGCTACTGAAGTAATCTGCTTACCTTTAGTGTTTTTGATGTAACGGCTAACACCAGTAATCGTACCACCCGTTCCAACACCTGCTACAAATACATCAATTTCACCATCAGTGTCGTTCCATATTTCTGGCCCTGTGGTTTTTTCATGTATTTCTGGATTTGCTGGGTTATCAAATTGTCGAACAACATAGTATTTGTTCGGATTGGCTTGGCTAAGTTCTTCAGCCTTATCGATAGCCCCTTTCATGCCTTTAGGGCCTTCAGTGAGTACTAAGTTAGCACCCAAGGCTTTCAACAGTTTTCGACGCTCAAGACTCATGCTGTTTGGCATGGTTAAAGTGAGTTTATATCCACGGGCAGCTGCAACATAAGCTAAAGCAATACCAGTGTTACCTGAGGTGGCTTCAATGAGTTCTTTGTCTTTTGTTAATTCACCACGTTTTTCAGCGGCCCAAATCATATTAGCGCCAATACGACATTTTACACTAAAACTCGGATTTCTAGATTCAATTTTTGCGAGGATATTGCCGTTACTGACACGATTTAAACGAACTAACGGGCTGTTGCCGATAGTAAGTGAATTATCTTCAAAGATTTTACTCATGACTTACTGACTCCTATGATTAGTTGTTAAATCATAGTGATACTGTGGTCAATTTAAAATGATAGTTTAGTATTCTATATACTATTTAGTTATTAGCAGATGAAATTTTGTTAATTTTTTGAAATATGTTAGACGGAAAGTGAGAACCTATAGGCTCTCACTTTTAATTTTAGCAGCACTTAGTTTACAAAACCCAAGCATAACTCACTTTCATGAATAGGCGGCGCTCATTAGCCGTCAATGAGTCAACAGCATCAGATGAAATAAGCCCATCCGAGTACCCGAGATAAAATACACTGAGTGGATTGAGTTTATATCCGTAAAGTATTTCGTTATTCAAGCTCGAATGTTTTTTGTCTCTATCACTATTAATATAAAGTGTTGGATCTCGGGTAATGTCAGTGTAAACACTCGATAGTCTTAAAAAGCTATTAACGCTAAATTGCCAATTTAAACGTAAATCAGTGAGGTTAGCGGTAAACAATCGTCCACCTTCTACATTAAGGCGAGTGAAATTATGACTGAGTTCCATGGCAAGATTATCTTTAATATTCCATTCAAATCCCGGTCTGATTTGTAAGCGTCGTCCTAATCGATTATTTGAAAAGTCGACGGCATCGCCCCATGACGTTCTATACTTCAACGTTAAAGCTGATACGGGATCAAATTCAGTATTGAACCAAAACTGTGTTTCGTCGAATAAGGTTGAGCTTCCTGTTACCGCCGTTGAATCGCGGTTTGTTCTTAACCCCACACGAGAGCGGACAGCGGCACCGAACGAAATAAAACTTTGATATTTTCCTTCTAAATTAACGAAAGCTTCTGTTTCACGTTCAAGTAAGTCACCTTCTTTGTTATGGCTCATATCCCAATCGCCACCAACACGGATCAAGTTAAAAAAACTATCCTTCGGGAACCATTTATAACTACCGCCAGTTGCAACTTTGTTGAAATCGATTTTATCAACAAAACCTAAATCAGCTCGAAACCCATCACTGTAATTTTCATAGTGGGTGAACACATCCCAGTTTCGAACCACATGTCGATAATTCAAGCGATAAAAGTTACCATTAAATTCGCCATCAATTTTAGTTCGTAAAATACTCTCGCAATCGTTTACATCACAGTTTTGCGATTCATACAATGTTTCAGGGTACTCAGTTTGAGAAGAGGCGTACTGAATTTTAAACGTATCTTGCTGAGTAGGTTGGTACTTTACATCCCCGCTCAATACATAGTTATGATAATTGTCAGCCTGTTTAATCGTTAATAAACTGCCTACCGAGAGTTTTTCTGAAAAGTCATAACGATACCGACCACCGATATTAATGCTTTCTTCATCAATCGTTGCAACATTTGAACCTAAGTTACCGGGTACCAAAAAATTGGTTTTACTATCATTAGCAATCAAAAGAGCACTAGTGTGATTGTTAACTTTGCTCGTTAGCTTTAAACCGTAATCAGGCGCGCCAATATTACGGGTGTGTAAAAGGTTTTCTTGAGTATCAAAGTACTCTTTATTATCTAAGAAAAAAGGACGCTTTTCTGGATAGAACAACGCAAACGTCGTATTGACATCTAACTGCCCAGCGTCAGCTTCAATTTGTGAAAAATCTGGATTGACAGTGGCATTTAGAAGCGTCGATGGTGTAATCGCCCAGCGAGCATCAATACCTGCTTCAGTTTCTGTATTGTTCTCCCAGTCACTAACAGGATTTACGTCACGCTCACTGTGTCTTGATGCAACAAAAGAGGGCGTTAACTGAATACCTTTTCCTTGGGTTATATTTGTTAACCCACTCGCTGTTCCAATCTGGCATAGCTGGCAATTGATATTGCGATCTATTTTTACGCTTGAAAGCCGATGAGTTTCTCCACGAGGGTAATAACGAATAAATTCGAGCCCCCAAAGCTGTTCACTCAAACTGTCATCGAAATTGAACATAGCAAGAGGCAATCCAATTTCAACCTGATAACCGTTATCTATGCGTTTAGCTGCGCTATACCAAATACCATCCCACGCATCACTTTCTTGACCAGTGAGTTCATTTTCGATGGTGTCAGTTTGTACGCCATAAGGATTAACGAAGAAGTTGTATGCAAGACGAGCGTTGTTAAACGTATCAAGCTTGAGTCCGACAGAGTCTTCTCCCCAAGAGTTATCACGGTCGGTTAAATTGGCAATGATGTTTTTAGGGTTGGGATCGTGGGCAATAAATCCGACAAAAATACTTGTTTGGGTAGCAAATATTTTAGCTTCAGTAATTACAGGGGCTGAGGTGTTTTCTTTAGGTTGTGTTTCATAGTTCAGTTTAGCTGTAGCCGCATGTTGCCAATGGTTTTCGTTAAGCTCTCCATCGATTTCTACTGTAGCTTCCAATGTTGGGATTTGAATATGGAATTTTTTAGAATCTCCGGCAAAGGCAGGATTTAGTAATCCTAAGCTCAAACAACTAGCGTATAAAAGAGTCGAATATTTCAAAGTGAAGGGTGCCTGTAATTATATTGTTGTAGTTTTGGTTATCAATGGCTTGATTATTTGAATAATCAGTACGCAATTTTGACAGAAATCAATGAGTAATGGCAGTTTTAGAATTGTTACAAAATCTTTTTTTATGTTGATTAGCTAATTATTTTTCATAGCAATTGATATTTTTTGTTTGGTTGTGCCTTTGATATTTGAAATGAAAATGAAGTATTTTAAATAATGGTGATAATTAGAAAAGGCCCTGACCGAACATCAGGGCCTTATTTTATTCAGGAGCAATAACGTTGTTACGATATGCATCGCGGTATTTGTCAACCCACATTGAAGTGGCGCCACAAATGGCGACAGGCATCACGATGAAGTTCACAATTGGGATCATTGAAAATAATGAAGCTGTTGCGCCAAAACTAAAGCTAGTGCCGCGAGTTTGCTTTAATGCAAACTTCATATCTTCAAACTTTACTTTGTGATTATCAAATGGGTAATCACAGTATTGAATCGCCATCATCCACGCCGTAAAAACAAACCAAACAATAGGGAAAACAGTCTGCCCTATCACTGGAACAAAAAAGAGCAAAAGGATCAAAATAGCTCTAGGCAGATAGTATTTAAATTTTTGCCATTCTCGGCCTAATATTCTCGGTAGATCTTTAATTAAATCCATCGTGCTACCTGTATTAATAGGCTTACCCGTTAATGCTTGTTCAACTTTTTCGGCGAGTAAGCCATTGAATGGTGCGGATAGCCAGTTCATTACAGAACTGAAAACAAACGACATGGTGATTAACATAGTGATAATGGCTATAGGCCAAAGTAAGAAGCGTAACCAGTTTAATATTTCAGGCAATTGAGCATCAAGCCAATCGAACAAAACTTGAAGCTGGCTTAAAGCTAAATAAAATGCACCAGCAAATAAAACCAAGTTAATCGTCAAAGGTATAAACACAAAGGTTCTAAGTCCGGGTTGTCTAATTAACGTAAAACCTTCTAAAAAATAATTTACACCGCTTTTTGCTGGAGTTTGTCTACTCATAAAGATTAAGCTCTCAAAATTACTGTCTATTATTGATTGTGAATAACTCTAGTCAGAATGACAAGTTGTAAATGGTTAATACATACATAAAAAACGTTACAAAATGCTGCGTGCTTTGCTAAAGTAAACGTCAGATGTTCCTTCCTTTTTTTTAGAGTAACTAACAGCCCATTAATGAAATTAAAACAAATAAAGTTGGCTGGATTTAAGTCGTTTGTTGATCCAACAAAAATCCCTTTTCAAAAAGCGTTAACTGGCGTGATTGGCCCTAATGGTTGTGGCAAATCTAACGTCATCGACGCTGTGCGATGGGTTTTAGGTGAAAGTAACGCCAAGCATCTTCGTGGTGGTTCCATGACAGATGTCATTTTTAGTGGCTCTAGTGCAAGGCGTCCGGTTTCAGTAGCGAGTGTTGAGCTGTTGTTTGATAATCAGGACGGTCGATTAGCTGGGCAATATGCGAGTTATCAAGAAATATCCGTCAAGCGACAGGGTAGTCGTGATGGCGACTCCGTTTATTTTTTAAATGGTCAAAAATGTCGACGTAAAGACATTACTGATTTGTTTATGGGCACTGGATTAGGGCCAAGAAGTTACGCCATTATTGAACAAGGCATGATTTCACGGCTGATTGAATCTAAACCTCAAGATTTACGCGTATTTATCGAAGAAGCCGCTGGTATTTCTCGCTACAAAGAAAGACGTCGTGATACTGAAAATCGAATTCGTCATACCAGAGAAAACCTTGAGCGACTTGGCGATATACGCGGTGAACTGGCTCAGCAATTGGATAAATTGTCCGCGCAATCTGAAGATGCACTTAAGTACCGAGAACTGAAAAAAACTGAACGTCAAACTCATGCTGAATTATTAGTTTTGAGATATGAAGATCATGTTAACAAATCGGATCATCTAACTGAAAAAATCACTAAGTTAGATCTAGAGTTAACAAAAGCTCAGTCTGGAAATCAAACGATCACGACTCAACAAACTGAATTGAATATTAGCCTCAGTGAGCTTGTAGATACAGAACAAAAAAAAGTAGCCGAGTTTTATCAATCAGGCACTGAAATTGCTAAGCTTGAGCAACAAATTAGCTATAAGAAAGAGCGAGAAGAGCAGTCAAACCAGCAATTAAGTGAAATAAAACATAAACAAAGTGAGCTCTCTACCCAGCTCGAACAACAAATTAATCAGTTGAATAATTTGGATGCTGATGTGGGCATCGTACAGCCTGAATTCGAATTGGCGGATGAAAAGCTTGTTCAACTGGCTGAGCAAATTGAGCAGTATGAAGAAGCAACTCGATCTCAACAAGATAGCTTTCACTTACATAAGCAAAAGCTTAGCAATGTTAAATCTCAGCAACAAGTACTTGCGACACAACTTGAAAATAATGTGCATCAATTGGCCCAAACTAATGAATCGATAAGCACTTCCCGACAACAACTTGCGGCGTTGGAGAATCATAGTGGAGAAGACAATCAAGATTCGCAAAAACTAAAAGAATTAGTTGAGCAAATTACTGAACATGAAACCGAAATAACGAACACGGCTAATGTTTTACAGTCTTTAGAACTTGATATTCATGAATCTCAGCAACAGCAACAACAAAATCGACAAAAAATTGCTGTTGATAATTCGCGTTTAACCTTTATTAATAATGAATTATCATCCGCGCAATCAAAAACAGAAAAACAATTATGGCAAGTGATTAATGCCAACTCTGGTTGGGAAAAAGCAGTAGAAGTTGTTTTAGGGCATTTATTATCGACAAATGTCACAGCAATGGAGCTGCTTTCTATTGACCACAATGGCTTCATTCAGTCCGAGAAAAAAACTACTCATAAATTGTTGAACTCATCTGAGGTCAATTTATCGCCTTGGCTGCGAGGCGTACATTGCGCTGAAAATCTAGCTGACGCGAAAGAATTATTGCCTAAGTTGAGCGCAGAGCATTTGATAGCAACCAAAGATGGTTACTTGCTAGGCCATGGCTTTTTACTTGGGAAAACCGAGGCGAGTCAATCACAACTGAGTTTAGTGAGTGAACAAGAGAATCTGATTCAGAGAGTGGAAGCACTTGAAGTCAGTCAGCAAAAATTAAATGAAAGCCTCACTCTGCTTTTAGAGCAGCGTACTAAGCTTAATGAGAAACACAAACAACTCACTTCACGGTTACAAGAAAGTAATTTGGTGAGAACCAGCATCTTATCCAAGCAAGCTGCTTTAAATGAGCAAAAAGCAAAAGATGAAGTTCAAAAGCAATTATTGAGTCAGCAATTAGAACATTGGACTAAACGACATGCTGAATTAGAATTAGCGCGGGAGAGTTATCATGAGAAACAATTTCAGTTGGATGAGTTACTCGAGCAGACTCAGAAAAAATTATCCATCAGTGAAGCTGAAACTCAGAAGTATCGTGTTGAGTTGCAAAATGTAAAACAACAATTTCAGCAAGTGCAACAAAATAGAAATGAATTACAAAGCAAATTACAAAGCCTTACAACTCAGCAAGCACTCGTTAAACAACAAGTTGAACAAAACAATGATCGAAAATTAGAACTCACAGTTCAATTACAACGAATATCTAAAAACGACAACACAAATGAAGATGAAAATGAATTTCTAAAAAATGCTTCAATCGAGCAACAACTGCAACAATTGTTAAGTAAACAGACGGCGTTACAAAAAGAACTCAATGAGATTAGAGGCCAACAGCTTGAGCTGCAACAGCAACTTGATAGTTTAAAAAGCAACCAGCAGAAGTATGTCATTCAAATACAAGGCTTGACTCAGTCAATCAGCGAGTTAAAGTTACAACGTGAAGGTTTAAAAGGGCAAGCTGACAGCCAATTAGAATTGTTAAAAGAAGATAATATCCAGTTACAAACTGTTTTGTCGCAGCTTGCTGAAAACGCCAACGTAACACAGTGGCAACACAAACTTGAAAAAGTTCGAAATCAAATAAGGCAGCTGGGTGCGATTAATCTAGCCGCTATTAGTGAATTCGAACAACAAAGCGAACGTAAAAATTATCTAGATGGTCAATGTGATGATTTAAATCAGGCTCTTGAAAGTTTAGAATCTGCAATTCGTAAGATTGACAAAGAAACTCGAACTCGCTTTAAAACGACGTTTGAAAAGGTAAATGAAGATTTAGGTAAATTATTTCCTAAAGTTTTCGGTGGTGGTAGTGCTTACTTAGCACTAACCGATGATGACTTGTTGGAAACGGGTGTCACCATCATGGCGAGACCACCGGGTAAAAAGAATAGTACAATTCATTTACTTTCTGGTGGAGAAAAAGCCTTAACCGCTTTATCATTAGTGTTTGCGATTTTCAGATTAAATCCAGCGCCATTTTGTATGCTGGATGAAGTTGACGCTCCATTAGATGACGCAAATGTTGAACGTTTTTGTCGGTTATTAGAAGAAATGTCGAAAACGGTACAATTTATTTATATTAGCCATAACAAAATCACCATGGAAATGGCCGATCAGTTAATTGGTGTAACGATGCATGAGCCGGGAGTCTCTCGTATTGTAGCTGTGGATATTGATGAAGCAGTCGCATTGGCAGATGCTGGATAACGATTGGAAGAACAGGGTAACGAATGGAAGACCTACAGCTAGTTTTTTTGGTATTGGGTGGAATCGCTATTTTAGCAGTGCTGATTCATGGAGTTTGGTCTATTCGTCGTCAACAGACGAATACAATAAAGGGAAAAAAGCAGCCCCATAAAAAATCTTCAGTGAGGCATGGACGAGACTCTGATGGTTTTGATTCTGATGGTATTAGTGCCGTTCGAGTACGTTCTACTCCAAGAGCGCAAACTGAAGCACAAGCTAAACATTCAATTGAAGAACCATCGGTTGAGTTAAATACTAACGCTGAGACATCAAGTCGGGTAGAACCCGCATTAGGTGCAGTTGTATTGGAAGAATCAGTAGCAAAACAAACTGCATCTGTTATCGAGCCAACACAAGCTGGATTATTTGATAGTCAGGAGTTTGATGATCAAGAGCTTGATAGTCAATGGTTTGATAATAAAGAATTAAATGATTATAAAGTTGCTGAGCAACCGTTGAGCCAGTCTCAACCAAGCGTTGAAACTCAACAAGAAACAGCGGTTGAACAACCAAATGAAGCAGAAGAAGAGCTGCCTGATCCATATGATGTATTAGTTTTACATGTAATGGGTAAGAATGGCGAAATGCTTAAAGGTGCAGAGTTACTGCCTTCAATGCTCAGTATGAATTTTAAGTTTGGTGACATGGACATTTTTCATCGACATCAAGAACCATCCGGAGCTGGAAAAGTATTATTCTCGATAGCTAACATGGTTAACCCTGGTGTTTTTAATCCAGATAATATGGAACAGTTCAGTACTCAAGGTGTTGTAATGTTTATGCGATTACCTTGCCATGGGAAAGCCTTGAATAATTTTTCTATTATGCTGAATTCTGCAATGCAGATGGCTGACGACTTAGGTGGCGCAGTAATGGATGGACAGCGTGAACCATGGGATGAAGCCAAAAAACAGGATTACATCAGACGCATTAAATCGTAAACGTGTTCAAAAAATTTAAGAAAGGTCGCAGTTAGCGGCCTTTTTAGTTACAGAGACAAAGATATGACAGACGAGAAACAAGCCACAGCCAAAATTTCTGAGCTATCAGAGCTACTAAATAAACACAATATCAGTTATTACGTTGATGATGAGCCAAGCGTCCCTGACGCTGAGTATGATCGTTTAATGAATCAACTTAAAGAACTTGAGACCGAGTTTCCTGAGTTGGTGAGCGTTGACTCTCCTTCACAGCGAGTCGGTGGTGTAGCGTTAAGCAAATTTGATCCAATAACCCATTTGAAACCAATGCTGAGTTTAGATAATGCATTTGATGAAGAAGATCTCAGTGCATTTAATAAACGTAATTCAGATAAAGTGGGTGTTATTCAATATTGCTGTGAGCCTAAGCTTGATGGATTAGCGGTCAGTATTCTATATCGTGATGGAGTGCTAGAACGTGCAGCAACTCGAGGTGATGGCAGCGTCGGTGAAGACATAACCATGAATGTCAAAACCATACGCTCTATTCCTTTAAAACTGAGAGGTGAGTTTCCTCCGTTAGTAGAAGTACGCGGTGAAGTGTTTATGCCACATGCGTCTTTTAACAAAGTGAATGAAACAGCAAAAGCCAAAGGCGATAAAGTCTTCGTTAATCCAAGAAATGCCGCCGCAGGTAGCTTACGTCAATTAGATAGTCGTATCACTGCTAATCGAAGTTTAGATTTTTATGCCTATGCCTTAGGTGTCGTTGAGCCAGAGCGTTGGCCGCTTGCAAGCAGCCATTTTGATCAATTGATGCAATTGAAATCTTGGGGTGTGCCGGTTAGTGCTGAAGTGAAAGTCTGTACTACATTAACTGATGTGACGGAATACTATGTTGATATCTTGAGCCGCCGTAGTGCATTGGCGTATGAAATTGATGGCGTAGTGATAAAAACCAATTCAATTGATCAGCAATTAGAGCTTGGTTTTGTCGCTAAAGCACCTCGTTGGGCAATTGCGTACAAGTTTCCAGCTCAAGAGGAAATTACCACGCTTGAACATGTCGACTTTCAAGTTGGCAGAACAGGCGCCCTTACGCCAGTAGCGCGTTTAAAGCCTGTATTTGTTGGTGGAGTTACGGTATCAAACACCACCTTACATAATGCTGATGAAATCGAACGTCTTGGTGTTAAGGTCGGTGATACCGTTATTGTACGCCGAGCTGGTGATGTGATCCCGCAAATTGTTTCTATTGTGCTTGATAAGCGTCCTGACGATGCTACCGATATTGTTTTTCCATCATGCTGCCCGATTTGTGATTCATTAGTTGAAAGACTTGAAGGCGAAGCTGTTGCTCGTTGTACGGGCGGTCTATTTTGTGAAGCGCAACGTAAAGAAGCAATCAAGCATTTTGCTTCGCGCAAAGCCATGAATATTGATGGTATGGGCGACAAAGTCGTAGAACAACTTATTGATAAAGAACTCATTAAAACACCTGCTGATTTATTTAAATTGTCAGCGTCTATGGTGACCATGCTCGATCGTATGGGGATGAAGTCAGCCACTAATCTTGTTCAGGCTATCGAAGCGGCAAAAGAAACAACCTTTGCAAAATTTTTATATTCACTCGGCATTCGTGAAGTCGGCGAAGCAACAGCTGCAAACTTAGCGAGTTATTTTAAATCAATAGAAGCATTGCGTATGGCGGATATTGAACAACTCATTGTCGTTGAAGATGTTGGAGCTATTGTTGCTCAGCACCTCTCGCACTTTTTAAAGCAGCCACATAATAACGAAGTAATTGACGCGTTAATCGCGGCAGGTTTGCACTGGCCAGAAATTCAAGTTGTGGCCGAAGATACTCTGGTTTTGAAAGGGCAAACATGGGTATTAACAGGCACATTAACTCAACTAAATCGATCAGATGCTAAAGCAAGATTACAAGAGTTAGGTGCAAAGGTTGCAGGAAGTGTATCTAAGAATACAGATTGCGTAGTTGCAGGCGAATCAGCAGGCTCAAAGCTTGCTAAGGCATTAGAGTTAGGGATAAAAGTGATTGATGAAGATGAATTACTGGTTACTTTGTCTTCTTAGTTAAACTGTGGGTGTATGCATTAAGCTACCTGATTGATTAATTTCAGGTAGTTTTAATTGCTTCTCTTTGCTTGATAACTGGCACCTCAAACTTAAATTTTCAACTTGCAAAGCTTCATTTAAGCGCTGCATTGTGAATTGATCATCTTGCAATTGTATTGACTCTAGATTTTGCTGCTTAACTCTGTCGTGAAGTTTTTGATTAGTTGTATTTACATTCGTTAATTCACTTTGTTGTAATGCGATCTGTTCTTCTAGTTTTTTATTCCTTTCAAAAAGATGAGTATTACTTGATTTTAGATGTGAACACTCTTTATTACGATGAAAACTATATAAAAACCACGCATCATTGAAGTCAGGCCTTTTACCGCAGATTGCAATAGGAGTATTTTGTGCAATATTTTCACTACCTAAAACGCTCAATGAAGCTTTGCAAAGCAAAAAATCTACGCATTTAATATCCCCGAATTGCATGAGCATGTGAGCTGGAGTATCACCAAGCAGAGTATCTTTTTCTTGTAATTTTTTTTGTAGGTTTTGGCTGTCAGCTTGTGCACTCCATGCATCAATGATTAATTTGAATACAGAGTAATTGCCATTTTTTGCAGCAAAATGAAAAATATTTTGATTGTTTTCATAGGTGAAATTCAAAGCGACTTTGCATTTAAGGAATGCTTTTATCATTTTGTGATTCCCCGTTTTTATCGCGATGCAGAGCGGTGAATTATCAGAGTGATTTAATTGATCTTTTGTTGAAATAAATCCTCCTGTAGCGAGGAATATTGGGGGGCAAGATAAGTTTTCTAGTAGAACTTCAATTAATTCAGTATGACCAAGTTCAAATGCAGAGGTTATGTGTTCTGTTTTTAACGACTGTGGATGTTCCTGCAAAAAATTGTTAATTCTATAAAGCAAAATCGGCTTGATTGGGTCATTAGGGAAATCAGAGATATATGTTGTCAGAGTTTCGATATCTTTTGATATTTTCAATAATAATCTTCTATCCCTTAATGATTTTGCTTGTGAATATTTTTCAGATTCTCTTGATAGTTCAGTAGGTTGAATAGGAAATGTTTTTGCTGTAGAAGCGCTGAATGATTGTGGGTTTAGCAAATTAATTAAGTAAGGTGTGAGAGTCCTTTTCGGAGTAGGATTGACCGCCCTAACAGTATCCCTCTCAGGTATTTCAGATAATGCACGTCGAGTTTTTGGACGCAATTTGTGAAAATCGGATAATTGATCCGTCGAAGGGGAACTAAGTTGAGAGTGTTGTGATTGTTGGGCGCTAATCAAAAAATAAGCATCTACCGAAGTTTTAACTTCTTGAGGAGA
>VSKX01058378.1_pt1 | contig 18756 bp, 15 predicted proteins | sample 4799481 | NCBI WGS metagenome assembly VSKX01 (sample SAMN12179537, study PRJNA552185) | sponge metagenome | biome: deep-sea hydrothermal plumes; feature: spots directly above weak diffusing fluid; material: sea water; isolation source: sponge from the Swan site of a hydrothermal vent ...
CCATGTACTGTACTGTACTGGTGTACTACGTGCCATGTACTGTACTGTACTGTACTATGTGCCATGTACTGTACTGTACTGGTGTACTACGTGCCATGTACTGTACTGTACTGGTGTACTACGTGCCATGTACTGTACATGTACTGGTGTACTACGTGCCATGTACTGTACTGTACTAGTCTCTCTTCAGTGTTGAGATGCTTATTTATCTGGACAATCAACCTGCAATAGTGTTAGTTATGCTTGTCAATGAATAGCTGTGGTCAGAGATAATCATTCGACCATTATTGCGGCACGTACTCCTGCACGTTTCGTTTTAATTAGATTAGTTTAGCAGCTGTTTTTATATCCCATTGCTGAAAACTGGTGTGCCTGTGAGGTAAAGACAGATGCACTAATTAGCCCAAGGGGTTGTGTACCAGCTGAAGAAACCTCATATCAGTAGCCGTGGTATATATTATTACTGATCTAAATATACCATCTGAAAGCCCTATCAAAGAGCTACTAAATGCATGCTTTTAGTTTCAAGTTGGACAATCCTAACTCAAGTTATAGGCTCTCAAAGTTAGCTATTAAAAGAGCTCACCATGTGTGGCTTGAGGCCTGTAGCACACAATACCGGAACCTCCCTCCTCCGAGAACTGCCCCTCTCGGTAGAGGGGAACACGGTGCGTAGTAGCGACAGGGAGTCTTCTCTCTGGAAGGACGGGGGCAGATAGTGGTGTGTATAAAGTCACACTATGTTTTAGCTAATTGTCAAAAGTGTAATGACATTATTTTTTACCTTTTTAGCAATTTCCTTGTTGAGTAGGATTGTCGGAGGAGTACTGTTGTTTTTGGTTACGCTGAGGGCTGTATTGTCACTGGGAGGGGCTCCGCTATTGGTTATCACGGCAACACCATACTGGGCATGCTCAGACTCACACTCGTATTCAATGTCAGGCATGGAAAACTTGTTGTTGGTTTTCTTGGCAACTGGTTTGACAATCTTGGACCGTTTGCTATCGCCCTGTTGTGTTTGTTCATCCGTGGATGGTGACTCGTATGGTCGCTTCAGACCATAGGAGGAAGGGGGGGAGTAGTGAGCATAATGTCTGTAGTAGCCAACAGGAAATATTAGATTACAACTGAGCTAATATTAGAGGTAATCAAAGACAATTTAACAACACAGAGACTTACTTTGATCTCTTGGCTGAGGGCTGGTCAGTGACTGTTGCCATGGAGACACTAGAGTCCACACCAGATGCTAAACTTGTCCACCTCTTACTGCATAAAACGTAGATTAGATTACCAAGAGCAGTAAATGTTTTTTAAATTACTGTTTCTTACGCAACGTAGATTAGATTAAAACAACACAATAATTCAGAGCATTACCGTTTGTTACGAAGTGCTGTTAGAACAGTCTCCTTGTCACACGGGTCTTTAGCTGTCTCCTGATTGGTCGGTCTAGTGGTTGAGGGGTTTCCCCTATTGTTGAGGCGTACATTAGGGGGCGTGTCAGTTCCTCCACGAGACAGTCTAACAACGACAGGACTGATACTAGCCGTCAGTCCAGTTGGTCTCGGTGAGCCTCGCTGCGTAGCAAGCTGGACTAGACTCGATTGAGAAGAAAGAGACTTGTTAGCTTTCAATGTCTGTCTCAACAGTGATACCGGAGTTGGAGTACGGGACATGTGGTTTTGGAATGAGCCTTTTGGACTGGAACCGGTCCGGATAGTATTGTACATTGGAGAGGCAAGGATTGAGTTCCCTCGCTGAGTTGGGGTGGTTTGCAGGGCCAGGGAGGAGGGGAGCACGGGATCTAGGAGGGCAGGATTCTGCTTAGACATGTGGTAGTCGGCCAATCGACTGGTGGTGGTCCCTCCTCGGCCTCGCAAGAGGGCGGGGCTGGAGGGCGTGGTCTTGGTGGCCAGTGTAATAAGTCTCTTTGGAGTAATGGAGGGGGACTTAGCAGAGCTGCATTGGGTGGGTTAAGATCATTTCATGACGCGTACGTACATGCAATACCGTTACCCTACCTAAAGTCTAGTCTTGTTTGTACGTCAGCTAGAGGCGGCATCAGAGAGGGTGATTGCACGGCCACTGGTCGCTCACCAGTAAAACCCCAGCCAATCTTCCTGTTGCTCATGACTTTGAAGCGACTAGAGAGCTAGAGTGAGTCGGAGTTTCGAGTAGCTTTGTCGTTTTAATCACGATTTTTTTTAGTCAGCTTTTTTTTTTGATTTGATTACCACGTGGGTGATACAAAACACCACGCCCCTTATTTGATTTATGCTGACTGAACAGGTTTTAAATTATCTCTATTTTAGCGAAACACGTGCGATAAGAAATATTAAAAAACCCAACAAAGACGACGTAGACATTACGTACCCGCAAAAACACCCCATGAACTGCGAAGAAAGAACTCAACTAAAACTGTTTTAACGTTCTTTCAAACTGCTACTACAAGCCTGAAAATAGCTTACTAATACCACTCTACTAGAAGGTCGCTCTTTTGAAGTCTTCAAAGTGGTTTAAACGAGCTATTTTGTGATGGAGCCTTTGAAGGAGTATGGCGCGACTGAGCTTAGCCTGGACAACTGTATTATCCCGAATGAACGCTTACTAAGCACTCCCTCGTCTAAAGACGGTTGTAGCTCTGAGCTAGAAGTGGATCTGAGGATAGTAGGCTGTGAGTACATTCAATCAGCGGGTATGTTGCTACGGTTACCTCAAGTAGCCATGGCATCTGCTCAAGTTTTGTTTCAGCGTTTTTACTATTCAAAGTCGTTTATCAAGTACAGTATCCAGGTTCGTTGTGGTGTGTGTGTGTGTGGTTGTGATTGTGTCCTTCTGTAGCCTCTGGCGATGGCGGCAGTCTTCCTAGCGGGAAAGATCGAGGAGAACTGTCGAAGGCTGAGAGAAGTAATTAATGTGTTTCATCACCTAAAACAGAAAAGAATGGGCAGGTACGTGACAGTCAGTATGTTATATTTGTTGATCCCCCTGCTTGTAGTACGTACAGTCCCTTCTGTTTTTACAGTCCCTTTGAGCCTTTCTGTTTGTGTGGGGATCCAGTAAAAGTGTAGCTAAAGTCGTCAGTTGAGGTGTGACAAGCGTTCCAATCAACGTAGACATTCTAACACTCCCTGCCTTTTTAAAGCCTAGTTCACAATATGATTCTAGAGCTTACGTAGTGCCATATTGTGAACCCCGCTTCAGCCTTAAAAAGAGGTAACAAAGAAAGCAAGGAGCATTGGAGTGTATTGATCAGTACGATGATTGGTATGAACGTCCTCTTAGGCTGCATTCTCTGTGCTTGTCGTTTCTTAGAGCAGCTTGTGTGTGTGTGTGTGTGTGTTTGTGTTTGGGCAATTGTTACTCTGTTTTGCACACCTCGACAGCCACCGAGCAGGTTGCCATAGCAGCTGATAGGCTCTCTGGCTCGGTGGGTGGCCCACCTCCCTCTGGTAAGCTACCTCCAACGACAGATACACAATACTCTAGTGGAGTGTGCGTTAGACCAAAGAGACTAGTTTTCTTCAATTACCCTCTTTGCCTATTATGTATATAGTACGGTTGGTCACAATTCACTCTACGAAGACTGTCAACTAGCCCAATGGGGTTGGAATTTGTTTAAAGGGACTTTGGACTGTTAACATTTGGACGTTAAGGTGTGGTTTTTGGACTCTAACTGTCTGTTCTCGACCGACCACCGACTGGTGTAAGCCATGCACAGTTACTGTGTACACGTTCAGTTGTAGCTGTGAGTACTATTTGTGTTGGTAGTTTTGTGTGTGAGTTTTGTGCACAGAGAATTGGAGCCAATATACAACACTATACTGAACAGCAAGTCTAACTGAATCATTGGAGACTATTGAAGCTTGTATTAAACTGAGCGTTTGAAGCTTGTACAGAAATGGCTGACTCTCTCTCTCTCTTGTTAGGGCCCCCACCTAGGGCCCCCACAACTAAGCTGCTCTAAGAAATGGCTGACTCTCTCTCTCTCTTGTTAGGCCCCACCCAGTGCAATTGCCCCCCACAACTAAGCTGCTCTAAGAAATGGCTGACTCCCTCTCTTGTTAGGGCCCCACCCAGTGCAATTGCCCCCCACAACTAAGCTGCTCTAAGAAATGGCTGACTCTCTCCCTCTCTTGTTAGGGCCCCACCCAGTGCAATTGCCCCCACAACTAAGCTGCTCTAAGAAATGGCTGACTCCCTCTCTTGTTAGGGCCCCACCCAGTGCAATTGCCCTCCACCACTAAGCTGCTCTAAGAAATGGCTGTTTGTGTTGTGTTTGTATGCTATGCTAATGTTCCCACACTCACACACACAGAGCACTGACTCCTATGGACTATATGGGGGAGGAGTACTTTAGGACAAAGGCCACAATTATCAAATACGAACGGTTCTTATTGAGGGTAAGAAACGTGTTTATATTGTGTGCTGTATATTATATTGATTTGTATCACTTTATTTTATAGGAATTAGGATTTTGTGTTCACATCAAGCATGCCCACAAGGTTAGTTGGTTCTTCCTGTATAGCTTTACAAGTGTTGTTTCTTCCAGTTGGTGGTGACCTACCTGTCAATGCTGGGCATTGAACAAACAGCTCTGATACAGCGAGCCTGGTAAGCCCCTCCCAGTGGCTGTAACGTGTATATTGACCACACCCTCTTCACAGGAACAACGTTAATGACAGTCTGAGAACCAATGTGTTTGTGCGTTTTACTCCTGAGACTATAGCGTGTGCTGCTATTTTCCTGGCTGCCAGACAACTCAAGGTGTGTGTGTGTGTGTGTGTTTTGATTTTTTAACGGAAATTAAAATCAAATTAAAAATTAAATGGTGGGAACCACTTTGTCCATCGTACACCCAGGGCAATCACCTCGGCTTATTTAAATGCTTCTGTTTATACACATGGTCGTAAAACAACTGAATACTGCACACACTCTTTATGCTAATCGAACTTCTTAGAGATTGTATCAGAACTAAGAACACTGAAGCAGTAACTAGAAATGCTCCTAATATGCTAACACATCACACAAAAGAGCGACCAGATGCTCGACCTATCGAGTCGACAGTGATGGGTTGTGTGTGTGGGAAGAGTGAGTGTGAGTTGTGAGTGTGTGCCTCTGCAGGTGAAACTCCCACTCAGACCACCGTGGTGGAATTTGTTTGTAGTCGAAAAGAAAGATTTAGAAGTAAGCTGTTCTTCTGTTACCCTTGTGTAGCCTACCTACTATGTACCACACCCCAGGCAATAAGTTTGGAGCTGCTGGCCCTCTACTCGAGACCAGTGAAGATGTTGGACACTCTAGAGAAAGAAGTGAGTGCACTGAGAGAGAAACTGGCAAAGAAAGTAGAAATCAAAGAAATCAATCTCAAGAAAATAGCATCAATAAGTGAGTGTTTTACTATCCTTACATGCCATACACAAATCTCTCCCTCCCTCCCCTAGCTCGATCTCCTGTACCAGCAGAACAAGGTGAGAAAACCTCTTCTAAGAGTCCCCTGGCAGTTCCCACTCTACAAATCTCCAAGCCCTCCGGTTCCAATCCTAGCCCTCTCACTCAATCACACAAAGAACCAATCAAGAATGGCCGCAGCTCATCACAGGAAACCTCAATCCAGAAACGCTCCCTCTCCCCCGACAACAAGCCCAGAGCTGCTCGCAGCACCACCTCGGCGACTGTTAGTAAAGTTATTAGCGCACCATTGACACTTAGTGATAGTGATAGTGACAGAGAACAGCAAGGCTCAGCGTCACCACGTTACAACGGTATACCAGAACGCTATAGACAAGACTTGGAGAGAGATCGACACTCACGAAAAAAACACAAGCACAGGACAGACAAACAATACAGACATTCGCAATCGAAACACAAGTCACGTGATAATGATAAACGAAGGCCCTATTTCAACGAACCCAGTAAGGAAAGAGTGGTACAGTCCAAGAACCATCGCAAGAGAGAAAGAGACAATGAACGCGAGTATTATACTAGCGCCTCTAAAATAAGGAAATCTGATTATGTTAGACATAGGTAGCACTCAATCCTCAATTGTCTTTTTTACTAAGTGACTTTCTCTACGTTATATCTATTCACTGCACTTGCAGCTATTAATGTAATATCTCATGAAATTGTTATCCAAACACGGACGGATTTAGTAGTTCTACTGAATTTACAACAGACAGGAAAGTGTCAGTGTCATTGTCTGATCCCAGTTCAGTGGGACAGTTGAAGCTCACTAATACGTCAGTAGTGTACTGGGGTAGTCGCAGGGTGCTCAGTAGAATCTTTACTGTGGATTTATGGCTGGTATTGAATTTAGTGACACTCTGGCTGCCAGTTAACAGCCAGCCACAAGTGCATTCAGTCATTGCCAGCTGGTCTTTGGATAGAGGGGTGACTGCAAACACTTTAGTCGCCTCTTGAGTGGAGCCATTGCTCTCAGCCAGATCTTGGAAGTGATACCTACATACATAAACACACAGCAACACTAACACACACCTAACAATTGCTTTAACACATACCTATTGAACACACAGCAACACTAACACCTTTAAACACATACCTATCGAACACACAGGAAAACACATACCACACGAATAGCATACCTATTGAACACACAGCAATATTAAGGTGTATCTACCTTGCTGCCTGATCATCAGGGACATGTTGGAACTCTACTAGCTCTACAATGATGCTCTGGTCACGTGACGAGTGGACCCACACCTCCTGGTTGTCAGGTACCTCACGGAGAGAGCTGGCTTCAGAGGAAAGGTACGTGTCAATGAGTCCCCCAAGAGCTAGTATATTATTTGTTGTACCTCACATCTTGGAAGGCAGTTGGTAGCTTGCATGTGAACGCACCGCCATATAATGGTACCAACTTGAGCACTTCTTCATTTGGGAGAGACGCCATTCTCTTTAATACAACGACGCACTAGTAAAATTGAAAATTGAAACAATGTTTCACTCGAGGTGGCGCCGCCAAACAAAATTGCCTCTGCATGCATGAGTGGTGCAGTGGTCACCGTCAGATTGACAAGAAAGTGAAACAAGATCTGATGGCCTTGAGAGAGACAGCTCATATCTGGCCTCTCCTATTCTACACTATTTACTGCAGTATCTGTTACAGTACGGCCTTGAGAGGACAAACACTGGGAAAATGTAAGCTGTTGCTAGCTAGCTGACTTTGATGTGCTTTGCAAAACTTCAGCTTGGAGAGTCCAATTCTAAAACTAAAACATTTAACGTACGTAGCTCTAACATAGACCTTTCAGATGGTGTGCTCAAATGACCAATTGCTTTCCAGTCCAAATGTTCTCATTTTCGAAGAAAAACCATGGACATGGGTGAAATGTAAGTGGGTGAAATATGGACATTTTTTTGAGGTGAACATACCATCTGATGTATATTTTCTGGGCTTTCAGAAAATTACAAAATTAAAGTCGGACCAACAGAACTATAAAGATAAAGTTATGGCCATTATAGCCACCACAGCCACCATACTCATGTGCACTCTGTACATTGATCTCACTAGCTACTAAACTTCTCTCTCCATACAGTTCTATCGTTTGGTCTACTTGGTACTGACGAGACTGCTAGTGTTAATTCCAATGAGTTGCCTCAGTCATACAACGTACCACTACCAGAAGAGTGTATTGTTCCTGGGACTAACACACGGTCGTACAATCAGGGCCAATGTTCCCGCACTCTCTGTTCCACTCTTACCCCACCATGTGCCAACTCACTGCACTGCTGCTATGAAATAGATCAGATATCGTCGGTAGAGTTCCTCTGTTCGCACTCCACCACACGCCTCAGGGCTACTGTGGTGCTGTCGTGCTCCTGTCAAGTGTGTGATAAACTCCACACTCACGTACAAGGTAGAGTACTCTCTTCGTTTGAGCTCCGCCCAGTTGTACTAGCGGCCATCATGATAGAAACGGAGGTGGCAACGTTTACCGATGAAAATGGTTATTTCTCCTTTGACCTCTCCACTAGTAATGGTGACATTGGTCTCTTGTTTCAGGAGACTCAGCATCGAATGCTCAGAACTACAGTCAATATTCGTCACTCTAAATCACCCGAAGTGAACGTCGTCATGGAGCGGATACAAGATACACTTACTATGGAAACTCTGCAGCTTGGAACAGAAGTTACTTTGAACAATGACAAAATGGAAAATGTTGCAGTGGTTTTGAAAATATTACCTCGATCTTTGGTTGAGAAAGACACTCAGGCAGTTTATGAGGGCTCTGGACAACTTCTCTACTCACTTTATAACGATAAGGATAGACCAGAATTCACGTCTGATGCTCTAAACCAAATGGTCTACACTGACTCAAAAGGTGTCGAATTCTCTCTGCAAGCTTACGTTATATGCTCCATGGAAATTGTTGGAGAAAGTGGTCATTTATCGTTAAGAAAAGGATTGGCATTGAATATAAGAGTACAGCTCAGTTTTGATATGAACATAGATGGAGCTCAAGTGTTGAATCTTCATTTATTTGTATACTCTAAGAGTAAATCTCGTTGGACGGACAAAGGCAAAGTAGGTGTGGCCACTATACAGAGATCAGATGATGGTTACGGTAGTATTGTCATGGTGCAACAAACGCTGCATGACGATGTCAACTCACTATGGGCTATAGCCCGCCCCGCCCGTATCACCTGCTACGTTAAAGCCATGGTAACTAGCGAATATACGCGTAAAGAGTTATTAGACTCCACTCTCTCTCTACTGCAATCTGACACTACTCTAAGCACCCCTACATACTACCAGTACACCGCTCTGACCAGTCCAGGAGTGGGCGGGTGTCTGAGGGCTGTGTGCATGTTAGGAGGCACCGTACGAGTGCTAGTGTCAAGAAATGATCGAATTGCAGCTGTTCCCCCCAGCGTTGATGTTGGCATGGTAATGGGGGACAAAGAACAGATTGTATTCTACGATACCAGCGAAGGCAACCCAGTACAGACACCTTATTACCAATCAGAGACAGAGTGTCAATTATCACCGAAACTATATTTCGAGTTTACCTCAAACCAAACTGTTTTGAATACCTTTATACAGCCTGTTCAATTGCCGTTGATGAAGCAGCAGAATTTAACACCTTCACTGACTAATCAGAAAAACTTTTGCTTTGCCAAGGTATCTGTGTACGATTGCGCCCCACTGACAGAAATCAAGGTTTTGAGTTACTCGTCATTCGATCATCAACAGCTTCTGTCGATGCATACGGCCGTTGTTATGGGAACTGACGGCAAGAACACCTGTCAGAGTGCAGAGGTCGTGAGCGTCCGCGGCTCGTGTGTAGAGTTCATGTGTGGCAGTGACATACACGTTACTGTACAGAGCCAAAACCATTATGCCACGTACAGTCTGGAGTCAACGTCGGCGGAGACACGCTCAGGACATTCCGTAGATTGTCGCTATTGGAGCTCCAATCGAAATATTCCTAGCAACCAGCACCCCTCAGAAAACATGAAATCGTTTCATCTGAGCGATGTAAAGTCACTGCCTACCTCGTCTGGTGTGTATAGAAGCAGCAATGCACAGCTGGCACTGTTACAGTGTAGATCAGGTAATGCTCAGGCACCAGCCAGTATCATGGATCCTGGGACAGGTGTGGCAGTGACATTCACATGTTTGTATTAACTCTGTGTGTGTGTGTGTGTGCGCACTTGTGTATTTCTGCAATTATGTGTGTGTTTTATTGCTGTAATTCAGGACACTGCCACTTTTACGTGGTTTCATTCCAAAGAGATCAATCATCACCCACAGCAATTTCTCATACTTCAAAAGTATAACAAAATAATTTGATAATGGTCAATAAAGTGACAAATTTATGTAACGTGCTAGCATATGCTATACGGCAGTTTCCATAACAACCTTCCCAGAAGTTCTATCAGTGAAATGTCTAGTGTTGTATAGATTCTCCGTGGGCTTCTGTTGCTTTGCTGCTAGATGCCTCTGTGCTGTTGAGTCGTCTAGTGCACTCAACAGTCCATACTTTAATCTCTGCTTGGCTATGCCAGTTAGTGCCTGTATAAAGAAATGTATTAATTATTGATAATAATCACTCTCTGTTTTTGTGTGTAGTCCTTGTGATAGAGTTAATTAAGGAGGCACAACTTGAGTTAGGAGAGTCTAATTTCAAAACTAAAACATGCATTAGGTAGTTCTAACATAGACCTTTCAGATGGTGTGCTCAAATGACGAATCGCTTTTGACTCAAAATGTTCCCATTTTCGAGCAAAAACCATGGACTATAAGTGGGTGAAATTGTCAAAATTTGGCCGTTCTAAAATTTTTGAATTGAACATGATATCTGGTACAGTTTTTTCTTGGCTCTCGGAAAATCACAAAATTATTCAAACTGGACCAACAGAACTAAAGTTATGGCCATCCGAACACAACAGTTGCCATAATCTTATCAAAATTAATAATGGTATTACCTGAAATGTTTTCGGTTCGTGAATGGATAGTTCGGACAGCACTTTCCTGTTCAACAAGATGTTACACTACAAGAGGAAGTGATGTCACAGCACGCTCTATGACACATTATGACTCACCATCACTAGATTCTGCATGAATCGACCGTAACTAATGTCATGTTCTCGAGAAGCAAAGTTAATTCTCTGTATCCATAACTAGAGCAGAGAAAGTAATAACCGTAATAATTGTACCATCTGTGTACCTTTCTCATTTCTCTTTTCTTCAGTTTCCTCCCAATGTAGGCGTACTGCAGCTTCTTGTGGGCAGCCCTCACTGCTAGACTGTAGCAGTTCTTACGTCGACCTCGGAACCCCTACAATTATTATTTTTTGTTTATTTATTTTATCCCAACGAGGAAAGGGTTGTGGTACAAGGCACATATGAACACAATTTGTGCAAAAAGGGTAGGCCAGGTAGCTCAAATGGCTAGTGAGAAATGGCTTCCCCTGGTGAAAAAAAAAGAAAAAAAAAAAGAGAAGAGGATTAGTATACTGTGTCTAGTGTAGGATGAGATAGCCGGGTCATACCTTCGTGAGGGCGAAGACCTTTGCTCTCTTGACAGCTCTGTTGGCAGGCCCACCTCTCACCATGGCTGGCCCTCAACTAGCGGTCTGGTCTGGTCCAGTCAGAGTCAAAGTAGAGCAAGCCACGTGAGTTCAAAGGTCAGAAATTGTTCTTATGATTGGTAATTATCGTTTATGAAGAATATGCAATGTAGACATTTACTACATATATATCTATGTATACTCTCCACAGAGCAGCTAGCTGAAGACAAACTAATTATAGGCTAGTCTCAACAAACTACAAATCATCAGAAAATAACTTGTAAGTATACAGTAAACAGTAAAAGTGTATTAGGCTTATAAACTATTCTGTTCACTGCAGCTAGCTCCAGTGCAGTGCAGTGCAGTGCAGTTCAGTGCAGATATAATGGCTAGTCCTCATGCCTCCTCCTTCATCTGTCTGCCATTCAGTTATCATGTGGATGTAGTTACTGCACACACCGTCTACTTTAGTTTCTGCATACTGAGTGCAGCCGTGGGTATTGTGGGTGCAGTGCTCTTCCTCACACAGATCATCATGAGTGCATCACTAGCCAAGTCCCTCGGTGGTTCCAGCTCTCAACGTTGGATACTCATTATGCTTGCAGGCTCAGACATGCTCGCTAATGTTGGTAAGCCCTATAGCTGACTGACTGGAAGAGATCATTAATTTTGGAAGATATCATTTTTAGTTCATGCATGTATACTATTCTGCTGTGGAAAGATACAGTGAAATGGCTTGCACGTTCTCCCCTTGATTTAACAATTATAGTATAGTGAGCTGTTTGTCTAGCTGTTTGTGTCTGTCATATGTAGTGTCCATTACTGTGCATGTACTGATACAGATGTATTCACTCTGTGAAGAATAGAACACATGCACTCTTGTACACAAAGAACAGCAGTGGCTTTCACGTTCACACCTCAATTGTCCGTGCGCATATGTGATCTTTACTTCTCTAACCACCCCCTCTGTGTAACCACCACCCCTTGTATTGACGTAGGTGTGATCACTCGGTCTTGTTTCTGGTTGGTGTACTGGCGGCCTAGGCACTTGGATGATGAACATGGAACGTTTGGGAAGGACCTTCCGTGGGCTGTTAGTGCAACTGTTATAGAGGTGAGAGATCATACACTACTTATGTGTACCGGTAGCTACTATAATGAGATGCATGATGACTTGCACAAGTTGATTCCCTACAGTGTATACGTAGGGAATCATGCAACTTATAGCTATAGCTTAATTGCACAATCCATGCAGCATTGGGTGTTTTTCTGGTACAATGCTACTTATTTCTGGACCTTCTTCTTTGCTGTGGATGTATACAATGCTAAACACGGTGGCAAGTGGAAACTGTGCTGCTCTCATTTCTTCACCTGGTTCTTCTGCTTTGTCTACATCGCTGGTAGCATGTGCTCATTGTGGACCTGCCCTCCTTATCTAGAGTAAGGCAACTTTGAGAGCCCATAGATTGAGTTAGGAGTGGCCATTTTCGAAACTAAAACATGCATTTAGTAGCTCTTTGATAGGGCTTTCAGATGATATGTTTAGATCAGTAGTTTATTTTTAGTCTAAATCCTCCAATTTTCCCTTTACACCATGGACATTAGCCTTTGGTTTTTCTCCGATTTTGATGCTATTTTTGAGAGGCCATAACTGGAGTTTAGATTGACGGATTTCAAAACTAAAACATTCATTTGGTAGCTCTTTAATAGGGCTTTCAGATGATATGTTTAGATCAGTAACTTATTTCTAGTCTAATTCCTCTGGTTTCATGTGGTCATGTGTAGCTACTCTACCACTTTGTAGTTGTGCAGAGAACTCTCTGTGCATTATCAGTCACTTTATGTGCACACTTGGCCCACTACTGATCATCATGTTAGCACTGCCTCTCTTCTACATCTCCACCTGGAGAAAGAGTGAGTTGCCGGCTGACACATGCACTGCATGAACACACACAGGCAATGACATTACCTCATGCAGTGAATAAGATTGCCAACATGCCCAGCAACATATCTGTAGCTGACATATGGCAGAAAGAGAAGGAGCTGTCCAGGAGAAAGATACTCAGTATCATTATAGTCTTCTACGTTTGGTAGGCGGAGTGACATATTATGTGTTTGTTCATGCATGTATAATCTACTATTCTTGAGTGGTGCACAGCCACTGGCAAGCACTCGATCATGTATTGCCCCTATAGCCTTGTCCCCAGGCCTAAAATAACGCTATAGGTCGACAACGTCTCTTTTCTCTTTGAAGGAGGCTAGTGCCCCTAACTACTGCTACTTCATGCATGCAGCTGGTTGGTGAATGTATTGGACGGGATTCTCCTCATTACGGCCCACGCTACTGACCCGGGACCTGGTCACACCCGCTCTGTGCTTTATCAGTACATATACGACCCAGTCTACATCTACATAGTCTGGTTATTGGAGGTAATTATCTACATAGTCTAGTTATTGGAGGTAATTATCTACATAGTCTGGTTATTGGAGGTAATTATCCGGCTACATAGTCTGGTTATTGGAGGTAATTATCTACATAGTCTGGTTATTGGAGAGGTAATAATTATTATGTGTAACTAAACCAGATATACGGTTCATAATAAACTCTTCACTCTCTCCTGCCATGCCATGCCATGCAGGCTATCCTCAACCCTCTACAAGGCCTGCTCAATGCTATAGCTTACGGTGGAGTATGCACCACATTCTGCACATGGGTGCGTAACAAGTACTGTCACCCAGAGAACCTGTACGTGTCAAGTTGGAGTGGAGAGTACATTGACGTGGACTTCAGAGTTGACAAAGGGAAGATACATAGAGCGAGGAGGGCCAAAGCAGTCTGAACTATTCATTACCAACTATTTTTAATTTTGGAAAACTTTGTTTGTTTGTTTGTTTCAATTGCTGAGCTGTTAAGTTGACTGCACATACTTCAATAATCACTCATCCACAAACCATAAAATTATCTAATAATCGCCCATTGAATAATTGTTTTAATTGCTAGTACTCACGATTCTAAATGCTATAACTATAATTATGTACAGCTAATATAGTTTTTGTCAATTGTGTTTAAATCTCTACTTTGTACACTTGAAAGAGAAGTGTGTTGTTGCATAAGTAGTTGGGCTTTAGTGCAGTATGAGCTACGAACTTCGGTACTCCCAGCCCACCTGGTGATATCTCTCCCTCCGTCACCCTGTCAATCTTTGTCTCATCATAGATGATCGTGACAGTTGTATGATCTGTGCCGTTAGCTTGATCCAGTAGTTGGTATGAAATGCTACCATGAAACGGCCATTTTAGAGTATCATCAAACTCTCCTTTCATGAAGCATATGTACACAGAGATGTGTGTTCCTTTCCCACTACCCCCACCATTAGCATTCACTCTGAGACAGATCTTGTATCCCCGAGGGTGAGTGTAGAGGGGAGGGGAGTACCATAAGCCATCTTCTAGCTTGTGTTGCTGGTAGTTGGTCATTTTAATGATGGGGGGGCCTAGTGGTCGGGAGTTGACAATGCGAGGTGCAGTATTGACCTGTAGCTCTAACTCGGCTTTCAATTGTCTGTTTTCAGTTTCAAGCTTGCCAACTAGTGTAGCTAGTAGAGAGACGTGTGTGGGGAGGTTGTCTCTGAGGTGGTCAGCCATGTCTTGTCGAGGTAGCTTCACTTTACAGCCTACTTGGTGAAAGTCACAGTTGATGGTAGTTAGGGGGCATTTGTTAACAACGTGGCTGTCTACGTTCTGACGTTGGAGGGTTGAGTTGCACTCGTTGGGACAAGAGAGAGGGAAGGACCCACACACCGGCCAGTGGATCTGAGTCACTTTGTTATAGGTAGCTTTGTAGTCACGGCAATGCCAACAGCTGAACGGTCGGTTAGGGCAGTTGTTTTGATGGTTTTCAATGTCCTTGCGTTGCATTTGATCCCCGCAATTGTTGCTGCAAGCGATATTCACAATCGGACAACCTTCAAGTTGGTTCTCTGGTTGTGGGTCTGTGTTGAGGTGCTTGTCAAGCTGTCCTAGTTCCCCCGTCCACTCACATCCCTCTTTTGAGTGGCTACAACGAACTTTGAGTGCATAAAGCAATTGCTTCATCCCTATGTCTGGGTAGTTCAAATATTCTTTTTCCTTGCAAGTTGGACATACTTCGTTTGTATATCGGTTATGTTCAATGCAAGCTTTGCAAAACTTCTTTCCACAGCATGTGACTTGATAAGGCTCTCGCATTATCTGGAGGCAAACTGGACATTCTGTCTGAATGTATTCTGTTGGTGGTGGCTCCACAAACTCACAATCAAATCCCACTGTCCTTTTGTCAGGATCACTGGCTGCCATTATAGAGCCTAACTTGTATACTGTTGTATAGCTATAACTAGCTAATGGGCTCTAGCTAGTGGACTATATATCAGTTTTATAAACACACTGATATAACAAGAAGTACACACAGAAAGAAGTTCTGAGTAGCTATTGTGTACAATAATATGTTGTGTAAATACACTTACTGTTTTCCCTTTCAGTTCTCTTTAATCTCTATTTTGTAGAATTGAAAGATAAGTAGAAGTGAGTATATCAATAGCTCTACTTGCAAGGATTCCACTTTAGAGTGAGCTTCCACATAATTATTGCCCTCTCTTTCACTATAGCTGATAGCTACTCTTTTTATGAATTTCAACTGAAAGGGTTGTACAGAAGGTTAATTAACCTACAAGGGTATAATTATGTTACTCTTCCACATGCAGGGTATGGGATCTGTCTGTGAGTGTGCTAATGGCTGTGGTCTGTGTATGTGCTTCAGTGGAGTTAGTACGTTCATAGCTCCATTAAACTAGAGCCCAAGTGCATGCACAACAACCTGTGCATGCATGCACAACAACCTGTGCATGCATGCACAACAACCTGTGCATGCATGCACTTCTCTTTTAAATGTACAAGCAGTGATTAAACAATTACATACATCCACAAACTTTATAAAACACTAAAATTGTTCATTCAATATTATAGCTAGCTAGCTATAGCTACATACTTAATTGAACCTCTCACATAAACTGCTAAAGCTGCTGCTATGATAAGTTGAATATACAGCATTGTCTCTATGACGTCAATCACTTCTGCTGAGCGGGTGCGTTGTCCAATATATGGAGCAAGGCCTCATGATCAGCATCCTCTATTTTGCCATAGTGACTGAGGACATAATGACAGGTGTTGGCTAACAGAATGGGTGTGGAGAATCTGAAGGCAGCGTAGTAGAGTGGTATTGCCACCTGCAGTAGAGGGCGGGACAAGGAATTACCTAAACTCACCAAGTATAGCTATAAACAGCTCATTTTGAGACAAAAAACCGCAAGGCTTATAATATTATAGCCTTTGGTTTTGTTAAAATTTCTGAATTCCGATCAATAGCAAAACTCTAATCTAAACACATCATTAGAAAGGCCTTTTCAAGAGCAATTGAATGCAGAAGTTATGATTAAATGGAAGTTATAGGCTTTCAAAGCATGCAAACAACATGCATGGGCATAATAAGCTATATAGCTATGTACTGTACTGCACATGCATGCACAACCACATGTATGCACAACCACATGCATGCATGCATGCACGTGTGGTGTCCTGGCACACACCTCTTCATCTATCTTTTGTGATAGTATTTGTTCACATTGTGCCTTCATGGGGTCTAGTAGGAACTGGTCAGCAGCAGCCATGAGCTCTATCCCCAGGTTGAGGTCGTCACGAGGGAAGAGACAGCGACCAGTATACAGATACTGCAACAACACTTGGACTACCTTGCCTGACAGCAGGGGGAGTGGGATCTGCATGTGCACACAGGGACAATGTGGAGAGTGTGACAAACACTAAGCAATAATCAGATGACAAATGACAGTGCATGCAGAGAAGAAAGCCTTAAGTCTGGTTCACGATATGACGATAGTCCTTCGCTTCGTATGCATGGTATCGTAAGGTACCGTCCGATTAGAACCTGAGTCTAATCTAGTGTTTCATACGTTATACGTTGCGAAACGAGCGTCTATCGCCATATCGTGAACCAGGCTTTAGAGTTCAAACCGTATACATGCTTGCATCATTGTTACACTGAAAGTGCACAAAAACGATCATTATTTTCACCTCTTTGTTAGCTGATTCTGTCCAGTGTTCAGAGTCCAACATTGCCTTGAAGACTGCGCTCTGGGCACACAGCACCAATCTGTGTGCATGGAATCGAGACCTGTCCTCTGACACTAGTTCCACATCACTCAGACTGGGACTGTTGATATATCCAGTCAGATCAAATAACGGCTCTACACCAGGAGGCATTGGATAACTTTTACCTGTGTATCTAATTATCGGCGAATACAATTTTTTACGATTTTACTTCACTCGCAGAAATAGCAGAAATTAATACCCGCAAACATTAATATGTCACCTTAAGGTATATATAGCAATGACAGCTTGGCCCGTTCTAATGGTCTTAATTGAGACTCTGTTTAATAGCTATACGTACCTTTCTCCTCTAGTTTAGTAGTGATGTTCTTAGGATGGAATGTTTTGATGGCAAGTGTGTCAGTGGCACATGAGTTGAAGGAGTTCTTGAGTAGAGGGTCTGCTCCCAGTCTCACTAGAGTGGCCACTGTGGTCAGGTCCTGTCTCTGCACTGCTCGGTGTAGTACACTAAATATACGCGTGCATGAGAGGGGGACAATAGTTCAATCACTGCATGGAGGAGAACAATAATTATAGCTAGTGATGTATGGGATATACTATAGGGATATTATAGTGTATGCATGAGAGGCTACAGTATACTGTGATTTACACAGTTTATCACCAAAGTTTATCACAAAATTTTGTCCGCGTTAATAAAACATTAATTTTTGTCCGCGTTTTCTAATTTAGTGAATTTAGTGTGAATCGCCAAGAATAAAAACAGACAAAAATCTGAAATCGCCAAAATGACTACCCGTCTATAATAGTAACATTACGGTAATTCAGTGTTCATTTTGCGTAGCAATTAGACACCTCACACGCTCACAACACTCATGCACACACCCTCTTAGTGTGTGAATACGCATCTGCAGAGCAGCTTACAGTAATGTGACCAAACACATGAAATGCCATTGCCCATCAGTCCATATCTACCTGGACAATCAACCAAGTATTCACAGTATATTGTACCAAATTAGGCATGTGGTCATGAATCAAACTAGAGCACTGAAGTGCTGAACCCTCGGTAGTATTACATGTAGTTATGAAAGTCTGTACAGTACTGAGTAGTAAATATTAAATATCAGAGTGCACGGGGCATGAGTGATAAAGAAACAGTTACTGATGTACTGCAGCCCTGTCTGTATGTCTGCAGTCCATAAAAACCAAGGTTGATGGGGGTCCTGGTGTCACATACAACAGCATGCAGCTCTATAATTATACTGTCATTTCCAGTCCATATGCGCATGCATAGGATGTACGTGCATGAAGTAATGATCGACACACAAGAAAGCTAGATTTAGATGTGCACATAATTTTATATGTACATACGTACATGCATATAATCTGGTAAATGGTCGACACACAAGAAAGCTAGGTTTAAGTGCGCGATCATCTAGGCTCCGGTTTAGCCACTCCTGGCCATTGCTCTCGTCCAAGACTATGCGCCAACGTCCCTCAGCACTTATCAAGACACTATGCCTAGTCTCAGAGCCAACATGTTCGCCAGAGTCCAGGTAGTGCAAGCAA
>VSKX01013883.1_pt1 | contig 18703 bp, 20 predicted proteins | sample 4799481 | NCBI WGS metagenome assembly VSKX01 (sample SAMN12179537, study PRJNA552185) | sponge metagenome | biome: deep-sea hydrothermal plumes; feature: spots directly above weak diffusing fluid; material: sea water; isolation source: sponge from the Swan site of a hydrothermal vent ...
GCTTGTCAGTAGCTGTACACATCGGAAAGCATGCGTTATGACCAGTAATTAATGTTGGCGGATTTAATATTGACGATCTCGAACCAGATCGCCAAAGCGCCAAATTTAAGTCCCCGCCAATCTATACGGTATTCTCATACCCCTCTCTCAGGCACTAAACTCACAAAACATGAAGACTACAAGCAAGAAACACCCACTTCGCAAACAGTTAACTTGATGGGTGTGAAGTATGGCAAGACACTAGCTCTACAGTACAGTGATGATCCTAAGAGTCCCCACGCAAAGCTAGTGCTGTTACCACAGGTAGAAAATCTTTATCAATGTAACAGTTATATCAATGTATGTTTTTACATTACAGCACGAGTTGAAACAGATAATGGAAGATATGGAAAAAGGAAAGAAAATGATTATTAAAATAAACCCACTTATCAAGATTCGCACTCACGTACGTAACGCTAACTCAGAAGCTTCTAGTGATAACAACATTGCCCTTTACTTTGTAACATCTCGGTTCTACTACTACATTCATGTCACGAAGGATCCATGCGATCCGAAACTAAGCCTTGAGAAAGTCGAAAGGACAAAAAGCTTCGATCCTCACGTAGACTATGTCAGACATTTACAGTTTATAGAGAAAATAGTGAAGAAAGGTGAAGATACGCATGATGGGACACTAGCGTCAGTCGAGGGAGAAAAAGAAAAGTTAGAGAAACACTCTCTTCCTGATCTCAACGGTCTTGAATTAAATGGTAGCTCCCCAAGTGACTCTGCTGCTCCTAACAAACCAACTTTCTTGCAATTTTTTTCTGAGGGTGGCACTTCTGATGAACTGAACACCGAGGAGCTAAAGAAAGAAGTTCGTACAAATGAATCAATACCAGATCAAGACAACCTCGAGAATACTGTTGACAGTGAACCTGTCAATGTAATATAGCTTGAACTTTAAAACGCAAACGTTATAATTATAGTAGTTTGTTGAAGTGCCAAACTTTTTCAGTTCAATATTTTTATGCTGCATAATAGTATAATTATAGTAGTAATTATTATGACAATTCAAGCCACAATAATGAATGTGTGAGGGAAACCCCAGGTAATTTCCCAGACCACCCAGCCATGTCTAGAGTACTTCACGAAACAGTTAGCTCAGCAACCTCCACTAACCCTGCTGACGTTAGCTAATTGGCTCAACAACAAAAGCCAAATAAACACAGACATGACGTATTCCATAAACCCACAAACTCACAACAGATATCAAAAGCAATTAAACCAAAAAAACATGCACACATTTTGTTTAAAGTAACTTTCTGCATAGCTTGTGTACGGTTTTCTAAGCCTTGTGGGAGTGCCACGATGAGCTGTCTGTATTAAGGGAAGCAGTGTGTCTGTTGGGATGTGTGATATCCCAGCGTAGCATCCATGGGCCGTGAATGGTCGTATCAAACTCATCCACATCACGGTAACCAACACCCTCGGCTTGAACCTTGTTACGATCTAAAACAGCAAAATCTACAAGAATGAGAGAATCACGAAACAAATTAATTTGCAAAGCGTCAATATACAATTCAGACAAATGTGATATGGTATCCTTAGTTTACATGTACCGTATTTCCTCGTATAAACGCCTATCTCAAATAAGCGCCTAGCCTCAAATAAACGCCTAAGCAATCAGCAAGCTTGTGCAATAAACGCCCATACTCAAATAAACGCCTACCTCGAATAAGCGCCTAGATCAGTACGCAGCTGTTACGATTACTATACTGTACCCATGCATGGGTATTTGCAGGTGCAAGTTTAGCTACTATGAGGGGTGATTAGTGCCAAAATACAGCCTTATAAACGTGATGACCGGTCACAACGCTGTCTTTCTCAAAAGAAGTGCTAGCCATCTTCATAGCTTTTGGAGACTAGACGTAGACTAGACACGCTGGATCCCTATTTTAATAAACGCCCATCATCAAATAAACGACGGTCTTGAATAAACGCCTAGGACAAAGGGATCATAAGAGTCTGCTAAGAAATAAACACCTAGGCGTTTATACGGTACATCCCTACAATGGATTGGTTACCAGTTGTTACCAGTCAATTGCAGTTATGTACATACTATCTGTGTATACAGCAAAAAGACATAATTAAATTATTCTTACCATCCCAGTTGATTTTGTAGTCAGGCTGTCCCTCTATCCTCATAGGAATGGCATCTTTGAGACCATGGAAACCAACAGATTTGCTAGGATCCTGCCAGCGAAGGTCTAGGCTCCAACGAATCTTATCAGAGAAGTTTTCTAAGCTTCGGTGTGGGATGCAGTTGTTGATGAAGACCAGACCTCCAAAAGGCACTTCACATGTGACTGCTGCCTTCTTGATATCAATGTTGTAGGCTTTCTCGATCTCGCTCTCGGGCAGATCAACGTACCAAGTGTCTCCAGCACAACAATTATGAGCCAGAGTGGAGCCAATTTTGTGCCCTTCAGGAATCATCTGAAGGACACGATCATGACATAATTAATGGACATGCTCTACACAAATTAGTGTTATCATTAATTGCTCTATTATGGCCCTGCTGAGTCAACTAATACGTCTTTATTAGCAAACACATGAGTTGAGAGCACAATTGCTAGAACCACACACACCCTAAGAACCCCTTAATTTTAGACAACACAGCACGATAAACATACTATATATAATTCTTATAATTCATAGAGTAGAAATGAGATCACTACACCACACAAGGAAGCCTGCTCACCTGCATACACCCGTTTAGCAGGTTTGCATCGAGTAGGGGAATCCAGGCAGTGGGCATGAAAGTGCCTAGTGCATCCTGGTCTAGATACGCATTGTCCTGGTGCCACGGAACAGTGGTCTGCTCGTTTTGAGGTGTCTTTGTTCTCAAGTTCCACACAGGATGACCTACAATGCACAGAGTAGGACGAACTCATCAGGGTGCATAATTTATACTAATCACGAAGGAACATGGGAAATTAGCGTGAGAAACTACAGAGTTGTGAATGTACTGTGTAGGCAAAGAGGGACATTTTCATTAAAAGACATTTCCATGTTTGGGAAAAGTACACCCCACTATAACACCAGAACTGGACTTCAAAGGAACTGAAAACAGGTCAAGGGAGAACAAACATGACCCTACATCCATACAGTTCTAACCACCACCTCTATATATAGTGGTTCTGACTAGGATCATCACCTGTGTTACACAAGTTATACAACCACATACATACCCTTATCAGTACAATATTCCTATAATTATACCGATTCTCACCAGATATATTGGGACCAATAAACTGCTCCACAACGTTCAGGAGTCTGTTGTTAGACCAGAGATCCCTAAATGATTGAGGAAGGTAGCCCATCTTGTGCAGTAGGACAGTGGAGCCTTTAAACTGGTTCTCAATGAGAGTAAGTCGCTCGTAGAAGCCGGCTTTCTCACACTTGTCAGTAATTTTACCTCCCTTGTACAGCTTATCAGCCAGAATATCCACACATTCCTCCACAGCCTATGTACAAAAAGTGAAGCAAAGTAATTACATTAACGGCCACAATGGTAAACTGTGCAGTCATTATTATAATATACAGTCGACTCCAGATACAACAAACTCGCAATAAGTGGATTTATACCTATAACGAACGCAGCATTGAATCCCATTTTTATTCCATGTATTTATTGCACTTTGGTTATTCGAACTAATTCTCACGGATTTACCAGTTTGCTGTAAAAGGGAAGATTTACTGTAGGTACACAAATGCTGTGTACAGACCTGTGTGGTATTACTACCTTAGTCACGGGCTCCAGCTCACTTGCTGTAAAGAAATTAGAGACAATAAGGAATCCTTGATCAAAGTATTGTTCCACCTGCCATCGTTTCAGTTGCCCGGGTTTACTCTGAGAGGGCTGCGGTGGTATGGTGGTGTACACCTCAGGGACAGGCACTTGAGGAACTGTACACACAGTGAACATACAAACACAATAAAACATTTCAATGAGTATAAATACGCTTATTATGCAACATGAATTATTTACAGCAGCTAGCAAGCCTGTGAGCACTAGCATAGATCCACAAGGCAGTGAACATACGAACACAATAAAAAATGTCAATGAGTATAAATGGGCTCATTATGCAACATGAATCATTTACAGCAGCTAGCAAGCCTGTGAGCACTAGCATAGATCCACAAGGTCTATGACTAGACTAGAGGAAGACGTGCTAGTACAGGGCTAGATATGCACAATTTGTTTGTAGTCGTACATGCTCCACTCTGCTGACACCTCACAAACGCAGGTCTGTGCTGCAGGGACGGGGAGAGCCCTGATCTGCAGCTAAACAAGCCAAGCAACTTAGTCAGAGAAGCCATTTTTTGCTGACCTTTGAACTTGGTAGTTACTAAAGTTTCCTCTATTTACCCGTCCGTACTAGTGAAATTTTCAAAATACGTTCTTCACAAAGCGTACGTACGTACGTGTGGCCGACTGGCTAGCTGCTTAGCTCTACTGTCGAAAAACAATTTTGCTTACACGTGGGAGGTCTGGTTAGTTGTGTAATTGTCTAAACAAAAAATCGTTTAAGGCTAGGCGTAGCTAGCTAGCTAAACGGTTTTTTTCTAATTATTGCACACTCACACTGCACATGTACATACGTACGTGCGTGTAATTATACCCCCTAGGCCCTGTGCCAAGCCTCTGTATTGACTACTTTTTTGTACATGTTGTAGTCACTATGGCGACGGGTGCCAACACCACTCCAATTAATCGTCTTCACCCGATCCTCCTAGCAGCGAAAATGTCTTCATCATCCAGTGGAAGGTAATGTTGCACTCGAACTCCCTCCTCATAATAATCGCTATCACTACAAAATAGTTATTTGCAGTCATTCTACCCTTGTTATTTCTCATTCCTTATCAAAGACTTTATTTGTTCTGTTTGTAATGGGGAGCACCTTTGTAAGGCATTATTGCCTATGTGTGACCCTTTCCTCTGGATAAAATTTATTCAATTCAATTCAATTCAATTCAGTGATGGTGGAAGCAGAGACCCAGAATTGAAGAAACACCTTCTGGCTGCCAAAAGGGCTGCATCACAACTTTTCCCCGGTGGTGAGCAACCTAAGAAGAAGGCACGTAAGAGTCGCTGGAGTAAGGAAAGCTCTAAGATGATCCTCCCCGGACTGCCTACCGTTCTGCCTGCCAACATGAAGGAGGATGAGCAGAAACTGTACTTGAGTAAGTGTTGGTCACAAGGTCCAATGTGGTAGTGACAAACATGAACAGCATTTGAGTCTACTTTTTTGGGTTTCGTTAGGCCATTCCTACCAAGTATTTAAATCTTGTTTGCAACCATATTTCCATTGTTTTAGTAGTAGTAACTGCTTTATACCAATTTGATCCATTATGTGTTTTTGTTTGTGCAGTGCATCTGAAGATAGAGTCTATTAGCAGACAGCTGAGGACAGGGGAGTTTGATTTGTCTGCAGATCCTGCGGAAAGGTGAGAGTGTCTTTTGTCGTCAAAGCTTTTAGTGCATACAGTGTGGAAAGAAAATTGACCAGCTAATACGTACATTATTTGTGGTATAACCCACCTCACAATGATTTGATTCCTATGATCAATGTTACTGTCCCTCCCCCAGGTCCCCATCACCAGAACCAATCTACAGCCATGACGGGAAGAGACTCAACACTAGAGACGTCCGCACTAGGAAGAAGCTGGAGGAGGAGAGACATGAGCTGGTGCAGCAAGCCACCAACCTCAACCCAGAATACAGACCCCCAATGGACTACAAGTAAGCAGACAGGGACTTTGCATGGTGTACCTGGTGCTCTGTTGCAGTGCAATATTTGGCTATGAGTAATGTTCTTAGAGAGATATCGAAGCTCTACTTACAGTAGAGTGCACAGAAAACTTTGCAGCTTCGCGAACACTTCGCGAAGCTTCGCGAACTGTTCGCGAAACTTATGAAGGTTCATGAAGTGTTTGTGAATCTTCAGGAAGTGTTCATGAAGGTTCGTGAAATGTTTGTGAACCTTCAGGAAGTGTTCATGAAGGTTCGTGAAGACTTCGCAAAGTTTTCTGTGCACTCTACTGTATAATGCATGTTTTACCTTTAGTTTCAAAAGTGGACACGCAATACTTAAGTTATGGGCCCTCAAAGATATTATCTAAAAAGTTAACATACCATCTGAACTAAGCTACTAAATCTTGTTTTAATTTTGAGAATTAAGGTACACTCTCTAACTCGAGTCCCTCTAACTCGAGTCTCTCTACTTATGTAGAGAGCAGTGTATAATTTGTTTCCTTTCTTTCTAGGACACCCAATAAGAAGTTTGAGGACAAAGTGTTCATTCCACAAGACGATCATCCTGAAACTAACTTTGTTGGTTTGCTCATAGGCCCTCGTGGACACACACTTAAGCAACTGGAGAGAGACGTAAGCCAACTCTCAATAGACTAGACATGACTACTGCCCGTTGTGGCCACAGCTATAGAGTATATAAAGGAGTAGCCTCGATCGTTTCCAGGCCGATTTTTCTTTAATATTTGCTAACAGATTACTACTAGCAGTCTACAATATTTGATCACGTGCAAGTCATGTTACTTTGTGCACAGTGTTTGTGCAGCACTATCAGTAGTTCGACACTCTCCTCCTTTATATACTCTTGATAGTACGTACTGTATCAGCCAGAACTCCCTCCATAGCATGTCCTTGGTTGGACCTGTGTTACCCGGCCACCCTCTTGATAGTACGTACTGTATCAGCCAGAGCTCCCTCCATAGCATGTCCTTGGTTTGACCTGTGTTAACAGGCCACCCTCTTGATAGTACGTACTGTATTAGCCAGAGCTCCCTCCATAGCATGTCCTTGGTTTGACCTGTGTTAACAGGCCACCCTCTTGATAGTACGTACTGTATTAGCCAGAGCTCCCTCCATAGCATGTCCTTGGTTGGACCTGTGTTAGCAGGCCACCCACACTATAGAACAGCCACTGTTTGTCTGCTCAAGAGTGACTAGTTTCTTGTGTGCACTCAACACAATGTTATACATGTCCATGAGACTATGATGATATCACATACAGAATATTTACAAAAACAGTAGTTTGAGACAAATGCTTTTCTCTCTCTTTCAGACGGAGACCAAGATAATGATTCGTGGTAAAGGTGCGACTAAGGACGGGAAGGTCGGTCGCTCCCTCCTCCCTCAGCCGGGTGATGACGAACCTCTCCATGCACTCATTACAGGTTACACACCAGAGACCGTCAAGAATGCTGTTGACAAGGTGACAGGGATTGTTGTTGTAGGGGTGGTACAGTAGAGTGCACAGAAAAGTTTGCGAAGTCTTCATGAACACTTCCTGAAGGTTCACAAACACTTCATGAACCTTCATAAGTTTCGCGAACAGTTCGAAACTTCGCAAAGTTTTCTGTGCACTCTACTGTATGTCTAGTCTGTAGTCAAAGGAGGTTCAACACAATAGTCCTATTTAAAGTGAGGCACTGATTCCAGTCACATCCATGGGCGAATACTGCTTTGAGTATTCAGTGCCTCACTTAGAGTACTTCCTGTACGCGTTGTACTTCCTTTGGTCTGCATCTACTCTAAACTTAGTGAAACTGCATCTATTTTGACTTTTTCTCTTGTGTGCAGATCAACAACATCATTCAGAGTGGTATTGATGTTCCAGGTAATGAAAACGACCTGAAGAAGCTCCAGCTGCAACAGTTAGCCGAACTAAATGGCACATTTAAACCACTAGACATTATCAAGTGAGCCAGTTTGCTGGAGGTGTTACCTGTTCTATTAAAGACGGGTAGTGATTTTGGCGATTTCAGATTTTTTTCTGTTTTTAGGGTACTCATTTTGACGATTCGCACCAAATTTACCATATTCGATACAGCATAATTAGAAACGCGGACAAAATGTTTTATTAGCGCGGACAAAATTTAGCGATAAACACGAAATCGCTAAAATTCGCTAAAATTAGTACCCGTCTACAATAGTAACAATAAGGTATAATAGAGTTGCCATTGTAGTTTATTGTAACATTGAGTTATTGTGTGATGTCATGTGACCGACCCCAGGTGCAATAACTGTGGTCTGTCTGGGCATCGAGACTGGGAGTGCAGTTCAGGCACTAACATCACATCATCTATTATCTGTGAGCGGTGTGGTGGAGGGGGGCACATTGCCTCCGACTGTCGAGTTGACTTGTAAGTAATGAGTGGCTCTGCGTGCGTGCTCTCTGTTGTGCTTTTTTACAATTGATTGTCGTCTTGTTTCAATGCTGCAGGACTCTTGTTACTCCCAGTGTCACCTCTGTCACGGACAAAGCCAAGATGGACAGTGAAGTGAGTGAAATTTTGTAGCATGTGGGGGTTGCATGGGATTTCCCCGGAATTTAAAGGGTGGGGCTGCTAGTGCTTAGTATGCTGTGTGTGTCGATAGATAGTAATGCGAGTGAGACGATCGAGTGTTCTATTTTAACAACTGTGAGTGACTGGCCGTAATGTTGCCCCCACAGTACTTGTCTCTCATGAAAGAGCTAGGGGAATCTGTACCAGAGAAGGCAGCACCTAAAGATAAGGTGAGTCTATGAGTGCACACACTCCCTCCGTCTTTCTATTAACATGCAATAACTTTAGTTGCGAGTGTCCAATTTCAAAATTAAAAAGTGCATTAGATAGCTCTAACCTAGACCTTTCAGATGGTGTGCTCAGAGGACCAATTGCTTCCGGGTCAAAATGTGCTTATTTCGGAGAAAAACCATGGACTATAAGTGGGTAAAATTGTCAAAATTGGGCCGCTTTAGCCAAACATGCTATCTGGTAGAGTTTTTTCTGCACTTTCATAAAATCATAAAATTATTGAAATTAGACCGACATAACTAAAGTTATGGCCATTAGAACACAACAGTCTTAAAGAGCATGCAGTTCTGTCTGTGACTATCCATGTTACTTACTCACAGAGGCATCACCATGGCATGGGCCAGCATCCACCTTGGATGCAAGGAACCATGAGACCACCTCATCACGGGTTCCCTGGACATGGACAACCACAAATGGGACAACCACAAATGGGACAACCCTTTATGCCTCCAACTGGTCAGCTCAAACTGTGTACTTTTTATACATTATATAGTTCCTCCACCTGCATTTGTTGTGCAAATAGTATTAGGGCCACTTAACGACCTTGTGCGTTCAGTAGTTCGTTAATAGATTAGTCATTTATCTTACCAGTTAGGTAAATTGATTTTCTTTGTCAGGTGCTGTAATTTTGAGGGCTCAGTATCCGTTTTCAGTATTGTACATTCAGTAGCTCTTTGTAAGGTCTTTGTTAGGTCTTTCTGGGCGTGCTCCTGCTCTTTTATATTGTGTTTGTCTTATCACAAAGTTCTGAGTAACAATGTTATCACTCTTCCCCACCAGGTCACTTCCCCATGCCTTGGGGCATGCCTCAAGGTATGCCGATGGTTCCAGGAGCTCCTCTTTTACCCATACCACAGCAGGTTATAGGTGAGCAGCTGTGTACAGTGTCTCTACATTATAGAGTACATTGTGCGTTTGTGGAAACAGTCACTGTGTAATGTATTGCTACGATGTTTTGCATACTTGTGAAGAGCTTTTGGAATTGAGCACCAAGTGCGTACACTTTGCATTTTTAGTTATGCAAACAATGTTGCTCACACTGTATAAACAATTTGTGGGCAAGGTTTGCAAAGTAAATCACACGAAAAACATAGTAGCAAAGATACGGTTTACGCTTTCACTGCCTATTGTATCATAGGTGGCCAGATGCCTGCTGCGTCCACTGCAGATCCAGGCCCTCCCACTTCCGCTCAGCAGCAGCCGGTAGCTCCATGGCAACAGGCAGTCATACAAGGTGCAGTACCACCCTGGCAACAACCCCCACCACCTCCTCCGGGAATGTTCCAACCCCCTGTGATGAGTTCTCCTGCCCCTCCCCTCCCCACTGGTGCTCCTCCTCCTCCACCACCGGAACATGCGTGGGTGAGTGGATCAATACTCCACTGAGTCGTCAGACAACCGTGTGTATACTTGAGCACCACGTTACGCATTGTGACAAATTATTGTACAAGGCGCTTAATTCCAACAGCGCACAGTTGTCAGACCTCCACTGACGTTATGTACATACTACGTACCTTTGTACTGTACCAAGAGTGGATAAAGACCACTCTTGACAGTTTATACCCAGAGGAGGTCCGACATGCGTGCACGAATCACTACAAATGCTAGTGTATTTGGCTGTATGTTATCACGTGACCGCGATGACATCAATGCACTGAACTTGTAGTGATTCGTGCATTCATGTCGGACCTCCTCTGGTTTATACCCATGCCTGTCTTTCTGACTGTTTTTTCACATGAATTTCCCCCATTCATGCTCAGGGCGTGCCTCCGCCTCCTCCACCACCTCCGCCAGCCGAGTTGTTGTGACAATGTAACTAACTGCGTTCGTGTGCAACACATTAACTCTGTGGTTATTCTTTCTTCTGTTTTTTGTATAATAAGTATTGTAACTATTATTATGTGTACATATATTATGCACTGTGTATTGTAACCTCCTTAATTAAAGAATCATTGTACGTATCAATTATGTAACACTGACTGACGAGGACACATTTCTAAGCTATTGGAGTTTTCTGAGTCTGCTTTGAAAGGAGAGCCCATCTCCCAGAGTAGCCAACTGTATAGAGAAAGGATACGGACACGGTGGTGGGAATGGTGGACATTGCTGGGTCACCTTGTTGATAGCTTTGTGTCTGTCCTTGCTCACTATCTCTTCAATGATCTCACCATCACCTTTCACCAGCCTGGTGCAAGTGGCAATAAAGTGGTAAGTACGTACAGAGGTAGGGGTAGAGGTAGAACTAGACCAAGAATTGTACGTGTCTTATAAACAAACAATGACTCAACATGATGTACGAAACAGATTAATTTTGTGTCCACAAAGTTGAGCCATTTCTCAACTGTGTTCAGTGTTATCAAGAGTGCATGGTAAGTGCATTACTATGCACTCTTGGTGTTATACATCACTGTGGTTCCCCCTATGCACTCTCTGGAGTGGCCAACTGAACTGGCCATTAGATTACCTGTGCCTCCCTGTGTCTGAATCAAACACACGTTTAACGACACTCTGTTGTTTCTCATAGTCTTCTCTGGTCATGGGTCCTCGTGGCTTACTAGGACAAGAGGACCTGGGGCTAGGGGGAGTATACATACAGTGGTAGACAGATACATACAGTGGTGGACAGATACACACAGTGGTGGACAGATACATACAGTGGTAGACAGATACATATACAGTGGTGGACAGATACATATACAGTGGTGGACAGATACAGTACATACAGTGGTGGACAGATAGCTCTCGAGATGCACTCATTGTTTAATACTGAAATAGCAGACAGACATAGAGACTACTTTACTTCTTAATCTATGCAGTACAGTATAAAATATACCCTTTGAATAGCGGAAATTAACAACCAAGGATAGAGACCATGTATATTTCGTAAGAGTCTGTTATTTAGGATGTGACAATATTGGTCTTACACTACAGGTGGTGGAGCACTGCTTGCACCACTAGCACTGTCGACCACTTCAACACTATTCGTAGCAACCGATGATTTTCTCTTCTTTTTCTTCTTGATACTATTGATACTATCATGATGTGAATGCTTCTTTTTGTGACTGTGTTTCTTTAATTTTGTCTCTTTGTGAGAGTGTTTCTTTTTCTTCTTGGAATGTCTATAATCACTTGAGCCAGAACTGTCTTCATTCCACTCAGAGCTGCTGCTACTGCTTGAGTGTCTCCTCTTCCTCTTCCTTTTTTCCAAGTGATTTGAGTCATATCTTTTGCATTTCACAGCCTCCATCTGTTGACCATTTAGAAGATGCAGCATGGTAAGGATCGTTTGATACTAACTAAAGTATCGACCTTTAGGTACAGTGAGTGTGAGTGTGAGTTTGGAGTTTGTGTGAGTGCTTGTTGAAACTGTGATTGTTGGTACCTGTTGACCATCTAAGGTGCGTGTGAACATCACTAAGCTTTCTGTATTTTCATTTTGTTTTTCTCTCATTCCTGCTTCAGTGTGCTCATAATAAATAACTGCCTAACTGTCCTCGAGCTTGTACAGCCAGTGGTGGGTGTGATTCACCTTGTCTCCTGTTCACAAGAAGTACGTTGATTTTACGTGTCCTGTCCGTTTGAGCATGAGCAGAGGAAGGGGGAGGGGGAGGGGAAGGGGAAAACCCTTTGCCAATGTGGAGGGTATTGGGATCGCTCCAGGAGCAGCTGCTCCTCCGCCCATTCTGAAACCATCTCCACTTTTCCCGATTCTTGAACGGAAGCCTCTCGAACTAAAAATTAACGATTTCAGCAGTTATCTGCATTCAATTAAGCAGGAGTTTCGACAGTATATGCAACAAAGCCCATTCCATCTGAAAAGGGAGCACGTGAAAGCTTCCATTGATCGCTACTCTGATAAATACCAGGAGGAGGTAACAAAAGACAACTCGGAAGAAACATTACCATGGAAAATTGAGTGGTCTTTCTTCCCCGAAGAGCTGCAACTGAAGAAAAAACAAAAGAGTGTCAAGAGAGTCTCAAAATCACAGCAAAAAACCTCTAAGGGCAAGAAAAGGAAGAAAAAACTAATTATTGAGTCGGAGAGTGATTCTGAGCTTGCAACACCCAAGAAAAAACAAAAAGTTACCTTTAAAGACTCACCAGACAATTCAACAGCCAAGAACAGTGATGTTCTCAACGACAATTCAACAGCCAAGAACAGTGATGTTCTCAGCAAATTGGATAAATCAGATAGTAAGGATGACGATGCCTCAGGAGACGAAGCCATTGTCAGCGGAGACGAAGAGTACTATGACGAGGAGATAGAAGAGGAAGGAACAGACTACAACCAAACTTACTTTGACAATGGAGAGGACTTTGTAGAGCAGGACAATTTAGAAGAGAACGAGGGACCATATTATTAAATGCTGTTTTCTATTTTGTTATTTATGCCAAACCTTGATTAAAATTGTCTGGGACAATAATTTTTGCATAATTACATGAAAAATTCCTTATTGTTTTGTAGATGGATACTGACGATGGGATGGAAGCCATGGACACTATCGATGACTCTAGTCCCCCCACTCCCCCTCCTTTGATGCACACCACTGTCAAAATGGGCCCTGATGGAGAGCCAATTCTCCTGTCTTACACACCTCTTCACTCACCCTTCTGTCAGCAGGTCTCACCTCAGGAGTACCGACATCAGGCTACTGTCTACACTCAGGAAGCCGTCGCAGAGCTGAAAGCCTCAGCAGAGTATAAGAAACACGTGGAGAGATGTCACAGGTGAGAAGAGGGAAGGGGAGATGAGTATTTTTCCTATAACGGGCTCTCAGATGTATTTAATTGATGTACACATACTGTACATCATTCTGTGCAAATCAGTATTATGGACATCTCTGTTGCTAGGAGAGCTTACATGTATTGTATTGTAGTGAATTACTTGCTTCTACGGGATTATTTATGTAAAATTAATGGTGCTTCTCGTGTCATCCCCTCACCCTTCCCCTAGCTGTGGAGTGGTGTGGTACGAGGGTCTTGTGACGCTAGGCTGTAAAGAGTGCGGAGGGTATGCCATGACTCGGCAGTGTCCTATCTGTAAAGGTGTGTGTGGCAAGCAATGGAAGAGAGTACTCGATTTGGTGAGCCAGAGTAGCTGTGATGATGTGAATCAATACATGTCTAGTGTAGTGTATATTATGGTCTATAGAGAGTACACATAAGTACCTCCTAATACTGTAGCCCACCCTCTAAGCCTTGTTTATTATAAGTTCAGATTCATGTTCTAGGATGTTAGGAGTAAGATTTGCAAGCTTAGCTAGTTGTTAGTGCTATCTCTTTTTTAACTTTGCACAGAGTCACAGCAATGCTGAAGCTCACTGGGATGGCGATTGTAGACACAAAGAAGCAGCTCTCAAGATGATGCAGTTATTACACATGCATAGCATAACAGATGGCATGGAAAGCTTGCAAACCTGATCAGAGTGTGCTACTTAATGTATAATTTTCCTTCATACTCATAATATGTGACATGCGTGTACTTCTCTATTCAACGGCATATCCATGTCAGCTAATTTTTAAGCACTTGACAATTATACATTGAGTTGAGTTGAGCCCAGACAGTACACAAAAGTGCTAACTATTGACTGGTAGGTAGTCACCTCATTTTAAGGTAGAAGAGCTGTTTAATTGTGCAAGAAATGGGGAAAATTAGTGTAAACGTAATAGTGGCCGAGTTATAGCAATATAAGAGAATGAGGGCTCAACTCAAATCAACTTGACCTTGGTATGTTAAACTGAAGTACAGTGTAATTTGTAATTGCCATCATACAAATCGGGCACACACAATTTATTGATGAGAAATTATAATTAATTTGCATAGAAATGAATGAGAGTTGGAAAAATGAAACATATGAAACATAATGTGATTAGAGCAGCTGTATATTGCCAGCATACTATGTTACATCATCTCTATTGTCCTCGGTGTCCATATTGTCTCTTTCTCTCTCGCCCTCGCTGGGACTGTCTGAGTCATCACTGAGTTCCATTGGGAGCTACAGAACAACACGCAATGACAGAACTATTGTGGTGTAAATAAGCTACTCAGTAGGTGACATAATTATTTCACAGGTAGATTTGTTGATGTACGTTTTACAGTTTTGTACATTTTGCTGGTATATATTGTTTTTGCTAATTTGTCAATTGGGATAACTTTCCACGTTTGCGATTTTACTCTCATTCGCAGAAATAGCATAATACCCGCGAAAATATGTCACCTTAAAAACAATAGGTACTTTTTTGGCAACAAAATTGATGTACCGATTCTGGAAAAAAAAAAACATAAGGTCAAATTGTAAAAATCGGGCTGTTTTAAAAATTTTTCACATCGGCTTTCCCAAAATCAAAAAATTGAAACAAATATAAAACTCAAAAACGTAAACCTTCAACACACTCTCATACCTGAAAAGTGATACCATTGAAGTTGCACAATAGAATTTTTTGCCCGTTTGCGTCAACAGCTTGTATAAATGATGTCTCGTTTCTGGGAGAGGGGCTATCAGCAGATGCTTCGTTTCCATCATCAGTTGCAGTGCTCTTCTCTGCTTTAAGGGAGTGATCGATGGGACAGAGTGCCTTCAATGGAACAGGGAGTGGACCCCAGTCACGACAGTAGCACAGGTAGTCCTACACGTGTAAAAACAAGAGGTCCAAGACATCATAACCTGCTTCTATTGGAAAAAAGCTATTACATAATTATAACCGACTCATTATATAACACAGCGTATTATTGTTTTTGGTGTAGTTGTTGTCTTTCGAGGTGAAAAGTAGGAACTCCACGTTGCAGTAACAAATGTTTAAACTATGATGGAGAGCGTGAGACTCACCTTGAGGTGCTGAGGAAGAGGCAGTGCTGGTATCTTCAAATAGTTGGCCCTACCCAAGTGACGGAGGATCACAAGTCGACTTAGCTCTTTCAGGGAGGAGGGCTCCATAACTAAATAAACAAGATGCAACGCTAAAAGTGCTAAACCTCCAACACAAAGCTATTGACAAACATTTCAAGATGAGCATGTGTGCTTCGGGTTAACAACAGCATTATAAATTATAAGCATGCACAAGTACGTACATGCGGATGGAGCAATATACAGAACACAGAGAAAAGGAACACAGCAAACAAGCAGTTTGTATTAACATGCTGTAGACTACATGTAAACATTCCTACATACGTAGGTAAACATGTGTGAACTTAAAAGCTTACGTACGCAGCTCCAAAGCCTCTGTTTTCTCGACTGCTTTCTTAGAGGGAAGCATCAGAGGAGCAAAGGAGACACTTGGAAGAATCACTTTTGTCTCCCACTCAGTCTCACCAGTGCGTCGAACACACTGCAACTGTAGGCACGAGAGAGGTGGGAGATTAACCATGCACACACAGTCCCCATACACACACTCTCACGTATACACATTAAGTTGAATGGGCGATATCTAGAGGAGGTCTGACAAGCATGCGTGCACAAATTCATCCAAAATCCAAATCCAGCATCCGCCTACAAGGAATTTTGTAGGTTTGTGCACTAGATTTGTGCATGCATGTGGTACCTCCTCCGACATCATGCACAGCTCTATTTGTGTCCATGAGACACATAAATCCACTGCACGTGTGTGCACACATGCAGTTGTCCTCCCGTACAGTACACCCGTACAGTACATACACACCTCAGTGTCCAGAGGCATCACAAGGAGACCTTCAACACTGATCATGTTCATCATGAGTTGAGCATGCTCCGAAGGACAGCCAGCTCCACAGTAGATACGATCGTACAGCATGTTGCCAGGGCTCATTAACAATCCATTGCCGACCACAAACACGGGGTCACAGAATTCTACCGGGTCGTACCACGGAGAATTGTGGTGGAAGTCGCTGAGTTTGGCTTGAGCATAGTCCACGTTTTCTTGATACAGCTCTACTCCGTGGTTGATACCACTGGGTCCAATAATGAGTCCAACCATGGTGGACAGGTAACCAGTACCACTACCCACGTTCAGGAAGGAGACACCTGAAAAGTGCATGAGCAACATACACATTGAACGTACTGTAAAAAGTTCTGATCCTAAGTAAGTGAAATTTCAGATCAATACAAAAGTGCAGCACGACAAGAAAGCAAGAGCTACAGTAGTACACTGTCTTCCGTTAAGGAACATGTACATAATTATATTGCACATTAATTCAGCCAGTGCAAACCTTCCTCCAACTGAAGTGCCTCCATAGCTCTCACGTATATGCAGGGGGCTGACAGATGAAGCTTCCCCTTACGCCACGCATGGTCCTCGTACGCCTCAAGAGGATCGTCCTCCTCCTCAAACATCATGTAGTCACTGCGATCAACTTGACGAAACACCTGTGTCAGTGCAACCATAGCGTTAATGCTAAGCGACAATTAGGCATCAATTGACAGGAACAGTTGCACACACACACACTATATGCATAGGCTATACCACCTATTTTATGAGTCATGCCATCCCCAAAATCTCCCCCACACACACTGATCACACAACACACCGGTTAATTAACCCTATCAACAAGATATTGGCAGGAAGTTGCAAGAAGTGGATTTGTTCCAAAATCTTGCTTGGCACTAAAAGTTAGACCAATTAAGACTGCAGAGACTAAGGTCAAATTGATTTGAGTTGAGCCCAGGCAGTATAGACAGGAAGTAAATTTACATTGTGAAAACAGCCTATCTGTCCTACAATGAAAATAACTAACTTTTGATTGGTGAGAGATTTATCTAAGGTATTGTCTGAGCGGCATGAACAATGGTGCAAGAAATATTGAAATTGGTTGAAGTATGGCCAAGAAAACGAGGGCTCAACTCAAATCAATTTGACCTTATTTATAGCTACCAAAGTTAGTTATAAAAGAGGGTTACATCATGACATGTACAGTATATACACAGACCCTTTCAATGCTGGGCTCTCTGATGTAGCCATCGTTACACAGATTATCTACCAGCTCCTCATTGTCACGACCAGCACTCACTGCACCACCCATTACTGAAAAACGAAACACTTATTGTCATGTCATTAAATACACAATAAAACCTAAGAGCAAGCATGCAGCAGGTTGCTCACAATGGCAAAGATAATATGACACACTCTTACATTCACTGTGTGCTGATTATCTGGTTACCAACAGCTCAGATCACTGTCTTGACAGGTGGCAGTCTGTCAGTATATATAGTCTATATCTAGCAGTGCAGTGTTCAGTTATGTGTACGTACATGTAACATGTATCAAACTGTGTTAGCTTAGCAATTAGCTTGTAAACAATGTAGAACACGTGACTAGAGTCTAGTCAAACTGACCTTTGACCCAAGCAGTTTCTTATTAAATTCTGCCTAGCTAGCCGGCCTGGTGATGACCTCCTCCCTGTCCAGAACGGGTCTGTACAGACCTGCAGCTATCTGCAGGTGGAGCACACTGGGTGAGTGTGTGTGTGTGTGTTTGAGTTAGCTGCAGTGTTAGGGACTGTATGTTGACTGCACAAGCTTTGAAAATGCACTATGATGTAGCTAGCTCTGATGATAGTTTTCCATGCCGGTTGCAGGATTGAGGTCAGTCAGCTCATCAACACAGAGGACAGCAAAAAGTAAACGAGTGTATACTAACGAGAACAGTACCCCAAGCTACCACTTCCAAATTTCCACCCCTAATCCCCCTCGGCTGGCCTCCTAGATCCTATATTTGTTAATACCTGTTACAATTACTAATGTTTGGTATGTACTAGGTAGTAGCGGTGGTCACAATGTGGTGTTGGTGGAGGGAGTTAGAACGCCATTCCTAACCAGTGGCTCAAGGTAAGTGCTCTTCAGTCCATTTATGTGCGTACGTGTATGTACAAGTGTGAGCGTGTGTACAAGTGCGTGCGTGTATGTGAAGAGAGAGATGTGTCTTTCCCTCCAGCTACAAGGACCTACTGGCTCATGACTTGCAGAGATTTGCTTTCCAGTGAGTTGTAAATTAACCCATTCTCTAATTTTGTGCTATAATTATTTAGGAGAATCCACTATTTTAGTATTCTTCTGGCTCCTCTAATTACCCCCCCCCCCCCCCCCCC
>VSKX01047665.1_pt1 | contig 18679 bp, 14 predicted proteins | sample 4799481 | NCBI WGS metagenome assembly VSKX01 (sample SAMN12179537, study PRJNA552185) | sponge metagenome | biome: deep-sea hydrothermal plumes; feature: spots directly above weak diffusing fluid; material: sea water; isolation source: sponge from the Swan site of a hydrothermal vent ...
CAAAGATAATGTGGCTAAAAACCTATAGAACCTGTTAGTTTTCGTCGCATTGTAATCGTTGAACAGTTACAGCTGGAACACACACACACAAACACACAGTCAGCTTTACCGTATACCTCGAGCGGCTATGCCATAAAAAGAGTAGTACGTAATATGTGGTTCAATAGTACGTAAAACAAAATGCGGTGAGGTCAAATGAACCTTATAATTATGCTTACAGGGACTGATGTGACACAGGCACTCCTCCAACAGACTGCACACACGAGGCTCCAAAACCATTAGCAACTCTGCCCAAATAACTGGAAAAAACACACACAAATTATTATATACAGCTTGGGTTACAACTGCAACAATTCAGTTTTCTGTGCATACTTTTATAAACTACCCTTTTTATAAACTACAATTTTTACCTGAGTTCTTCTTCGGTGCTTGGCAGACCCCGTTTAGCCAGAACAGTAATGAGACCCCCAAGATAGGCATCCCCTGCACCAGTGGTATCCTCGACTTTGGAAATCTGGCTAGGAGCTATTTCCACCACCTGTTTGATAAGAAACAATAATTATGATGGACTTAAACAAAACTTCTTCATACAATTTACAGTATATAACCTCAGTTATCCGACCCTCCATTATCCGGAACCTTGATTATCCGAAATTGATAAAACGGCACCAAATGCACATGCACAATGACATGTGGCTCCCTTATTCCTGGAGGTTGCAAACGATCATATTGCATTCGCTCTTTGCGTGCTGAGTTAGTACAAGTCATATATATTAAGCAGTAGCTACCTGCAGTAAGGAGAAGGTAAACGAAAGAGAGTCGTTCTGGCTGACCATTTAATTACCAGACTATCTGTGCTCCTAGTATAAAGGGGGTCCGGATAACCGACGTTCTACTGTACTTACACTATAATGCTAAAACAGTTTAACCTTATCTGGGGTAGCTAGGATACTTGGCTCATGCCCATTGGTAATGGCCACCAACTTTGAGTTACACAGGCGAACCAATTCAGTGGCCTTTTCTTTGTGAGACATAGCTCTGTCAAAGAAAATAAAACCTTGTCCAGTTTGGTAACTACAAATATAAAGGTCATTGTACCTTATTCTCTGACTGTCTCCAGTCATGATGGTCAGCAACTCCTCAGCTGCTGCCTTGGCTGGTTTTAGAACATCAGCTCTACACACACACTCCACAACCTCAGCAATAGATCCCAGCTTTGCTTCTTTTTCAGCCACCTACGGTATTTAATTTAGTGAATATTCGCTGAAAAAATTAGTATTGTATGTGTGTTAGTATTGTATGTGCAATTTACTCTTGTGAAAGAAAGCAATACTGTATGTGAGATTGAATTCTGCCATTGTCAGTCCGTCAACAACTAGTTGCTCACTACAACTATATATAATCTATAATGCTAACAGAGGGGGACCAAGGGGATAATCTATAGTACCAATCATACTATTCTACCGGAATAATTACTAAGCATGGCAAAAGTATGCTCTACTTCGACTTAAATTAAGCAATCAAGAGGTTTCTACAAGTAGCAAGACATGCCAAGAAAATAGCTAGGAACTTACTGAAGGTGGGATATCCAAATCAAGTACCGACAATGTGCTGGCCCTCCTAATACGAATACATTAGCACAATGAAACTCAATACTAGCAAAACTAAAGACATACTTGGCAGAATCAAGCAGCGCTTTTACTCCGTCAAGGGGTACTTGTGATATCTCTGTGGTCACCATGGAAGCATGCTCTTGAATATAACCATCTACGTACATACACGTAGAAAAATTGAAATGGGACAACGTATCAAAAATGGGACATTTCGTCAACTGACCAAAATATTTGAGCACGGCTTCTTTGTCAATACAAGAGGTTGTTGCAGGTGCCATGAGAATACTTCTCTCGCCATCCTCTTGGATAAACACATGGCACTGCAAAAGGATGAGATGACAATGATACGTAAATGTAGTCAGTGGTTGAAAATAGGCATACCTGTGACGTAGAAAACTTATCACTCACTAGCAAAATTGTACGTGTGTGGCAAGAGAAAAGAGCGTATTGTGGTAACACATTATGTGACAGGCTAGCAGCAATACCTTGAATGAAGTCTGTCTTTACTCTTAAGTCATTGAGGTGTGACCTCAGGAAGCTCCCCAACTCATCCATTCCTTGCAGAGCCAAGAGACCAGTGGGTACTACACAAATAAATATCGTACAAAATATTTATAGCTTAAATGTAGAAACACTTAAAGAGACCAGAAACAAGCATTGTACCTCCTCCAAGAGCGGCCCATGCAAGGTGGTTGAGGGTTACTCCTCCAATCAGCTTGGACTCCAGGGCTTTAAACGGGCTATAAATCATAGGAAGCAGACTAAGTAAACGAACTGAAAATAATGCAGGATTGTACCTTAGGAAGAACCCTTTTCCTCCAGACGCTGGCACCACTGCAGTCATGCAGTATAAATAATAATGCATGCACAGACACACACACAATTTCTGATTATAATGCCAGTACGATCTTGAATTGACGCTACTACTCAGTAGTCTACTGTATATATACGGTATATATATATAATGGGCTGCACCTTTGACATTGTAAATATGATCAATGACATTGCTTCCACATCCTAGAACCAGTTTATTCTCATGTGCTTGAGCTGTGGCAAAGGATACAAAGACTGAAGTAAGCATTGCGTACAACTACATTAATTTAATATGTGGTTAATTCAGAGTTTACAGTATAGTGCCATGTTAGGCAGAAGAAAAAGAGGTATACCACCACAGACCAGTGTGTGTGCAAAACTGCGACAATATAACCCCTTCGAAATTTACCAACGGTAAGGAAAAATTATGGTTAGGTTGTTTCGAACTGACGGTGATACGTAGAGTGTAGCAGACATTGTTAGGCTAGGCATACTTCACACTTACAGAGCAGAGATGTGCAAGAGAGGCTATTGGTCAACCTTTTGGTAAGCCTCTGCCTCAGTGACCCAATATGAGAAAACACATGCATTGATTTGACACCAGAGGATAGACAGTCTTCAGTATAGTACAGCACTTACATACTTCAATTATACGCCGCGGTTAAAGACGTGCCTCGATATCCTGAAAAAAGGGGCTGGCATTGGTGATAGTGCGCATGCGTCAAATTTAACCTCCTGCAATTCTGTTCTGACAATGAACCAGTTCAGGTTTACCCTGCTACAGTACTGAGTAGTCTTACCTTGAGTTCTACCCAGTACCTAATTAATTAGGTAGAGTCTAGGACCTATTATATAGTTTTATGATGTTCTTGACTTTGTTGACACAAATTATAAAACACAAGCATGAGGAATAAAATTAATCACTTTGCATAGCTAATTAGTATTTTAATACCTCCACATACATGACATCTGCATATCTCTAGGAGTACCTGTTCCCTCCGTTGTGCATAACTAATAGAAGAGGTCAACAGCATAAAAGGTATTAGAGTCTGTCTTCTATATTGCAACTTGGCTGCTACACTAAACTCTGTCAGCGAGTGCCAGGTCCAACAATAGTACGATTCCCCCACATCCATAGATACATGGTCATACCTACTCTAAGTTGACATGTCTACCTCGGTCCTCCCTAGTTGTGTTGCAGCAAAACTACCAGCACACTGTAGCAGTGATTTAGTCGCTATAAAGCCAAGTCATCATGATAAATGCAACCGTGTCTATGAATTTATCTGATATTACCCTAGAGCCTCCAGATGTATCGACACTTGTCAGAGGCAGTGTAACAGGAGCTCTTGTTCTAGTTCTCCTTATATCCCTCGCAGTAGTGGCTATTCTGTGTAAGATTGTGTCAGACAACAGGCGAATGAAAAAGAAGATTAAGTCACAGAGGGAACGAAGGAGGCTCACTTCAGTCACAAATTGCAGTACTGATGGTTCTATTGATGAGCTGAGAGACAATAACAGCCTTGTGGACAATGATGCTTATGTATCTAGTACCCAAATTGCTATGGCACATATACAAAACAGTAGCTCAATGAGGGAGCTAGATGACGAAAGACTACCTGTATGCGTCAGACATTACTCAATGGTGGATAACCAGGCGTATGGTAGTGTAGACAGAGACAACGTATTTACAAGCAGTGACTCCGAGAGTACATACGAGTACATATAACTTGATCATGTTATGTTCATACTGTTTTTGTTAGTGTTGTTATCTTCATTATGCAGTTGATAAAATTGTTCAGCCAGGTACGCAAATGGTTTGTCCACATTTTCTGGAGTTTTCTGTAAAGACAAAATGAAGAGCATCACACATAATTTTATATGTTAGATTGACCAGTTTAGCCAATCCAATAAACAACCTATACAAAGCCTATCAACAATTAAACGGGCAGTATATACCTCTATCACTTTAAAGTAAAGAGAGTGTTAGGCTAATAAGCTTGAAAAATCATTGCGCTTAGATCTATAACTTCACTGTGCTAAACACGAGATACACATTATAACTTCACTACGCATGTAACAAACCGCTGAGCATTCAAAGTATTCAGCCTCTATAGTTTGAGCTGTTTTCCTGGCATCTTCCTCTGACACCACTCTTCGTTGTGCAAGATCAACTTTGGTGCCGACCAACACACCTACACATCCAACACAATAATGTACAAATGAAAGCACCGAGGCGATGGTGGTGATATCTCAGTGCAAGAGACAATTACAGGATATGTTAGCTGCGTATGATGGCTATAAAATGACAATTGATCTACAAGGTAAAATGTGCTGCACAAAATGTTGGGAATGAAAGGATCAAACTAGACCAGAACTGAAGCATATGAAGAAGGATATCCAAGATCCTTTGATCCAAGCACAGCATTCGTACTTTCGTTCACTGATTACAAAAATGGAAAAACACGTACTGTCAATTGTGCTATAGTGCTACAATATTATCTATGGTAATACTTATTTAGAACAATATAAGTGGGTGTAGCCAGCTACCGGTAATTCCAAGCCCAGCTAGCTAGCTAGAGCTCTATAGCTTTACTCTCGTTTATTCGCGTTTGATAGCATTTATAGCCCAGTTTTATAACATACGATCGAGCTAAATGTTGCAGTAGAAGTATATATAGTCATTGTTTCTTTATACAGTCAGTAAAGCAGCCAAAGGAGCCTTCAAGCTGAATAAAAATAGCCATAACTCGAGAACGAATATACATTTAAAGTTAGGAAACACAATTTTATACCCCTAGTAGTGATCGTTCTGCCACCATGCAGCCGCTACAGCAGTCCTACGCAGATAGACAAACACACAAACCAACAGACTGCTGTATACCTTACTTGCGCATGCACACCGAGGTATAATGATGGGAGGTAATAAAATCAAATATTATTATGTACATGTAACAAAAATTGCTAAGAGTCATGGCTAAAAAAGGAAAAAGCAAAATTGCATAAGAAACGCGTAATTTAGGCATAGACAATGCTAAGTATATACACATCCGAGGCAGTCTGACAACCATACTTCTCCAGACACATTTGTACAATAATTCGTCATGTTCAACTCAGTCATGTGTAGCCAACCATTAGATAGCTGGTTGACATTTTGTGGTCATGTACCAATAAACACTGTAGCGAGGCACAGTTCTCGTTTTCTTGTGTGGATTTCCAAAGCTCATAACACAAGACAGAGCTTGTTGCTTGGACCACAATTAGTTCACTATGGAATGTGCTTACTCAGGAAGTTTGGAATAGATTGAGGTATGCTGAACAGCTTGCGCAGAAATTATTACAGTGGACCCTCGTTAATCCGGACCCTGTCAGTCCGGACCCTCGCTAATCCGGACCCTCGCTAATCCGGACCCTCGCTAATCCGGACCCTCGCTAATCCGGACCCTCGCTAATAATTTTTTTTTTAATATATCCAACTGTTGGGGTAAAGGTCGTTTTGAGGGTCAAAGGTCATCGCGCATGCACAGAAGATTGACATGGCTGCTGCTTCTGGCCAAAAGAAAAACCAAAAAAGAGCCCATCAGAAAGTGGAGATAGATAACATAGGCCAGAAGAACTACAAAATGCTCTCAGAAGAGTATGGAGTAGGCAGGCACCTCCACCATTTCAGATATCAAGAAGAATAAAACATGGTTGGTTATATAATCATATTCATTCCTTTCGTTAATCCGAAAATTTCACTAATCTGAATGCATGGCGTCTGGTCCCGACTCCCAAGCTGTTCGGATTAATGAGGGTCCGCTGTATATTTGCATTGTCTTGGTGGTTGGTGGAACTCATGACTTCATACCTCCAGATGTGAAAGGAACCAGTCACTGCTCAAAGTGTCAAAATGTATCTCTGATATATGTGCATGCTTTACAGCAGAAGCCTTGGAATCATTCATGATGTGTGTTATGCTACTGTCAAGTTGTGAAATAATGTGTCACTGATTTGCAAACAATGTCCATTTGTATCAGATTTACCTTGCATACGTTGCTATTTAATTGTTCAACCAATGTTTAGCTTGCTGCATTAATGCTGAACAGCTTGCTTAAAAATGCGAAGTTTCCTCAAACAAATTCAGAAATAGTATATTCATGAGACTATTGATAGCACTTCCTGGCAGACTGCATTGCACACACACATGCCTGTTTATGTTCAGCTGAACGTTCTCTAACAGTGTGTAAAAATAATTGTTTGAATAAGGAGATCATCACTCACCAGCAATCGAACATTAATTATCTCAGACTGAGCACTGTTTTACAAAGAATGTACCCATTTATCGTGTAAACTTACTTGCGGTCTACTCAGTCTACTACTGGGATTTTGGTAAACTCAATACACTTATCAAATACTAACCTGGTAGCTGTAACTCTGGTGTGGTTTTCTTTGCTTTAACTCTCTCCAACCACTTTGTACAAGACTTGAGAGATTGCTTGTTAGTGACATCATATGCCACCAACACCAGGTGTGGTTCATCCCACTACAAAGAGATGGGAGCAGAAAGCGGTATAACGCAATAAAGTAGCATTTTTAGACTTACAAACTCTTGTACAAAGTCAGAAAAGATATCTTTCCCAGCAGAATCGTAGATATACAGCTCCTGCATATAAACTATAGTGTATAGAGCATTAATTTATAGCATGTAGACGTACCACTGTGACATTGGTATTAGGAATAGCAACTGCCTTCACACACACATCAACACCAGTGGTCTGTAAGTGATTAAAAGATTAAAAAGGCACACACAATAATCGGGAGGAGAGAGATGTCTCTTACCATGTAGTAAGACTTGGCAAACTGAGTGCCATCACTTGAGAAGCTCTGTGCTAAAGCAGTCTTTCCAACTGTACTATCACCTAGAAAAAACTGATTTATATCTTTATCTGCGTTTACACCAATCCAGATTGAAAGCCTGGTGTAAACGGGGCTCTTGTTGGGACACAAAAGAGTATCAAGACTATGTGCTTGTGAACATGCATTTCCTGCTAGAAACTACTGAAAATGGCTAGCAGCTAAGCAATGGAATATATCACTTGTAGATACATTATTAGTTCCGCACAAACATGTTATATATAACTTGCCCAAGGATAGGATTGTGTAGCACCGAGTGTGAATTCTTACTTTGCCACAACATCCTGGGATTGCATAACTTACAAACCATAATCTATGCTATATAACTCATCGAGGCTACATTTCGTTTGACAGAAGCATACAGTGTGGCTCTAGCAGATCATCTAGCTCTTATACCCCTGCCAGCAAGTGGGGTTAGCAACATAATTTTTTCCCATTCTCACAAGTACTGCGCCAGCTATATATGTACGTAGCTCAGCAGGGTTATATCAGTTGGCTGGGGGAAGGAATTGGAAAGCTGCAGTGTAAGACTTTACAGTAACCCAGCACAGCTAGCTAGCAGCCTAACCAACCAGATGTGCAATCGCACATCATTAGCGACTCAGATTTTACTTTGCATTGTACAATAATTGTTAGCATTGGGAAAATTCAGGGGCTCAGACATTATGACATCTCATCTAGATGCAGACTTAGCTATAGCTAGCTACCAAGAAGGTGTGTGTGGTGTTAGAGTATTATAACTTGGGTGAGTAGGGGCATCATGAAAGACACATTTATCATACGTACCTACAAGGATACACTTCGCTCTCAGCACTACAGGCACCGGCATTTTGTGTTCTTATGTACAGGGCGTTTCCATGGAAATTACAAACCAAGTCTAACATTAACAATTGGTACTGATCGACTACCAAAAAACCCTATCATGACATGACATGCACAACGTACAAAAGTACAAGTAGTGTGTACATAGAGAACAAAAGAGTGCTAATAATAAAGACTAAATAACATGCACACTATTCTTCAGTAACAGCTATTCTATGAGATTTACGAGGAATAATGAGTGGTTCTGAATTGTCTATAGTCACTTCATGAGGCGATCCCCTAAACTCGTATCGGACTCGCAAATGCTTCTTCTCTCCCACACAAGGGTCATAAAATCCTGGAATGTTCACTTTTGTGCTTTCGTGAAGGGTGAGCTTTGAGTCGTGCACCATACATTGCAACGGTACACATACATCGACAATCTTCGGTTGATACGGTTGATCATCAGCTAGCAAATCGAACAACTTTCCGTACCATGCTTCAACAACAATCAAGCCTTGTATAGCTTGCTCTGACTCAACCACTCTTTGGTATGTTTCTTGCATGAGATCAACAGCTGATTCAGCTTCTGTTTTTTTAGCTAGAACATCTTTGAGCAGTTCTTCTCTCTTGTCTTGAAGATCCTTCAAAAACTGTCGTTGAAGAAAAGGACCTATTGCAAATACTCGAAGGCAACCATAGATACCAAGAGGTATTACAGTTGCATAGAATAAAGATGCTAAGCTAACTTCTTGGGAAACTTGAATTTTTACTTGAAACCTCATTGATGCTCGTATCAACTGCAACTTCAAAACAACTCCTTCGCTCAGGCCGACTAGGACAGTTCCACCCAAACGAGTCAGCATCGCCACCTGCTCGTCAGCTCCACAGAACAATGTCGCTCCTTTTGTACTCATTTTTACTCCACCTCTGAACAAATATTCCTCTGTCGGTTTGTATTGAATAGACCCCTTCACATGAGAACTCTGATATCCGACTTGTACTTCACCAGTAACTTCAGTTGTTGGTGATAACTTGTGCCCAAGCTGAGCGGATACAGCATTGCCTGTTTGCTTAACAGACAGAGTGGCCATTGTGTTTTCGGTCAGTCTCCGAGTTAGATTACCGTTAGCAACCAGCATGAGGCCATACGGAGACAACGACATTGCAGACTGAGTGGTGAGGTACATATGAGTCCCGAGATTGTGATAGCTATCAACACCCAAAGCAGGCTGCGACCCAGCCAACGCAGACACTTTGATCCAATTTTGACTGTCGATAATTTGACGAAGTGAAAACTGGAGTCCTCCGAAAAAAGCCCGCTGAGATGCTGAAAGCATTCCAGCAACACTACCAAATGTTGATTTCGACATTTCGGCATCTACACTTTGTTGAACGCTCATATTTTTCACATATGCAAGGGGTTGACTGTAATGCACTGGACCATCAACTAAACCTGTAACATCAACTTCCATTTGAAAATTTCCCTGAGGGTTTACTTGTTGAATATATGTTCTTTCTTCCCATTGGGCTCGAAGACGTTCATACTCGTCAATCAGCTCTGTGGGTAGTGTAGTGCGCTGAACCAATGCCAGATCATCTTCCAGTCCTTTTTTACCAGATCGATCATAAATAGCCCTAGTACGCGAATCAATCAAAACATTGTATGCGTCTTGGATTTTCCTGAAAAAGTTTCCAGCAGTTTCCTGTCTTTGAGGGTCTTGATGCCTATCAGGATGGTAGATTCGACAAAGTCGTCTATAAGCAGCTCTGATATCAGTTTGAGTAGCAAGTCGGTCTATGTTTAGAAGAGTGTAGTATTCTAGACTATCATCATTGCTTGCTTTGAGTTCAGCTTCAAAATTGCCAGCCATTGTTGATGTGCATTAAATGGAACACACACATGGACACTAGGAACAGGGTCGCTAAACTAAATGCTGTCGCTAGGTGTGCATGCCGTAAGATCTCTAATTAACGCGACAATGTCCAAATCGAAAGTTTCAGAGGATTATGAGCACTATCTTGTCATGCTGCAGGAGAGAAACAAGTAAGAAATCTCATTTGCATCCTAACGTAGATAGGTCTATGAGGTACACTGACAGTGCATCTGTAAGCTGTATAATTTAAACGATACAAGCACAAAATTAATAATACGCTGCTATTAATTGTTAGACTGCTCAGTAAGCTTCGTCAGAAGGATTCACAGCAGATAGAACTGGAGAAGAAAGAGCAAGGTTTCTCACTCTACCTAAATGGAGCAAATCTCGGCAAATCAAAAGCTCCACCCACTAGGAAGGGCCGACCCAAAACTAGACAGCGAACAAGTAAAACAGCTGGTGGGTCTGAAGGTTTTGATACTGCTGTAGAACCAGTCAAAGACAGGGCTAAGACGGCTCCAACCAAGCGTAAGAGTTGGGTGTGTGATACTTTGGAGTTGAAGACTGAAGGCAAAGAAGCTCTGCACGTACCTGTTCCAGGTAAGCATAGCTAATAGCATTTGTGTTTTACCCCATGTATTTCACATTAAAAGCATTAGCCTGCAAATTTTGATCAGAACATTTCAATTAGCTGTCGTTCACATACACTGATCCACACTGATAGAAATTGTGAGTGGCAGCTATGAAGAGGATTTTGAGTCACCAGCAGACAATCTCGAGCTCAGTCTCAGCTTCCAAGATATAAGTGCCCTCCGAAAGAGCTTGGAAAAGGACTCAGCCATGTTAACAGATGTAAATGATAGCCCTGTGAAGAACGAGTACTGCTCTAGTGACTCCAGTTGCGAAGAAGAACTGGACTCACCTGATGACTGCTCACCTCCTACTGCCCCGTTGGAGGAACCTGGTATTGTGATAGAGTTTGAGAGCGACGAGTCTCATTCAATTGTCAGTCTCACGAATCAACCTACTACTACTGTCAAAAACATTGTCTCAGAAACCACTTCTAAACAGGCTCAAGGTGTTGTTTGCCCTGATTTAAGTACTTTGATGACACAAAAAGAGACGATAACTGAGTTTCTATATAAAGAACCTAGCAAAGCCAATACGGCAACCCGATCACTTTCAGCAATTAAACGTAAGCAAAATAAAACTTTATCCGAGTCAGCACAAGAAATCATCGATGCAGTCACTGCTGAAAATGAACATATGCAACTAGACATACAGTCTACACAACCGACCGCAAACAAAGACCCCATTTTGATGTGTGATGATAATACACACTCTTTATCTTCTCTCCTACCAAACACTCCGTGCTCTGATCATTTGTCTAATGACAATACTATGTTGCATAGCGAGCAAGGATCACCTCTCAAAGACTCATTTCCTAATCCTGATTCATTATCTAGTCGTAATACACCAAAAGAAAATCCTTTATCTCGTTTTAAACCTGTGTTGGTAAACCGGTACAAACGAAACCATGCTAGGCACTCTCCTAGTCTGGTGAGCCAGTCCACTGTGATAGATGAGAAGGCTGGTGATTCCCTGACTGAGCACACACTGTCTGTCATCACTGCTAAAGTGAGGAAAATGGATGCAAGGTCAGTAGAGAATTTGATTATTCAGATTCAGTCCTGATTATATCAGTGCATATTATTATCTTGCAGTGTGTATGTAGGTGCATGAGATTATAGTTTATATGATTGTGCACAAAATTGCTGGTCAAAAGTAATTTTTAAAGCAGACGTAGTATTGTAATTTGGATATGTAAAGTACGAGTTTTCATATCTGATATTCTGTTTTTCTTTCTTCAGTAACCAACGTAGGCTTTTGGACTTACTGCACAAGTTAGATGCATCTGCGCTACCATCACCTCTCCTGACGCCATCCACTCCACGTCAGCATGCACCCACACGCTCACAATTCACTACACCCCTGTGGCTGGAAAGCACTCACACTGAAGAGTCACGTCAAGAAATAGACATAGCACCACCCCCTAGACCATGTAGCACTCGAACCACTGGCCTACGCTCAAGGCTGAACTCACAGGGAATTGAAGAGGACCCTAATCGACGAATCAATGTCTCTCGTGGAGAATCAAAAAGTGGGCGTGTCAGTCAACTAAGAGAAAGTGTACACACATCATCTTCAAGTGAAATCTTCCTACCTAGTCTAGAGTATGACAACGTCCTTCGCTCCAGTGCTAGCAACCCTTGTCTTTCGTCTAGTGGTAAGGATGGTGATGTTATTGTTGTTGCTGGAGAGAACCCAAGTAACCAAACTTTAATTCGGTCTTCGTTCGATGAAGATAGTTCAATTGTGTCACCAATTAGACCACCTCGATTAAAAACTGCTACTCTTGCTAAAGGTCGTCGGCAAATGGCTAACAGTGTTGTCAATCAAATGTTCTCAGATGTTGGATCCCCTGATAATGAGGGCAACTCATCCACTTTGCTTCCCCCTGTTGTGTCACAAAAAGATCCAGAAGAGAAGTCATTTGAAGCCGATTCTTGGAAAACTAGAAGTGAGTGTTTGGAGTCAATTACAAAGTTCGATCGCAGTCACCTGGGCCAGATTAAGGCTGATATGCAAGGTAAGCAAATCATAGACTAATAATGTCAATTGAGTACGGCAAAAAGTTAGTTCCTAAAATGTTTTATCCTGTCTTTAGACGACATTTTGGAGAGCTTTCTGTCAGACCATCGAGAGGGCAAAGATGGTCATCCCCACTCAGATTTTCACCACCCTGATGAAGAATTTTTGACCCCTGAGCTGCCAAGTGGACGAGAATTGATCTTGCACATCCTCTCTACGTGGGGAGACAGGTTCTACGTGGGTCTCACAGGGGTGGAAATCTACACTGAAGAAGGAGTACTAGCCCCTGTAGAACAGGTGAGACAAGGGTGGTGACTGTGTATGGAATATTTGTGCAAGTAACATTGCTGCAGAAAAATTACCGACATGTACTATATCTGTAACTGTCACTTATGAAGAGTGGCCAGGTACCTTAACTGCATGTGTGTAGAAAACGATCCCCATCTACAGGGCCACTTCTGTCGAGTTCTGTGTACCTGCCATCTTTCTGTTATCTAAAGTGTAGCGTTAATTGTGTCTACTGTGTACGTAGACACGTACACGTACATGTAGAGTACAAAATTTGTACATACGTATGCAATAACAGATGGACGCTCTCCTAATAATGGTCACAGCTCAACTACATTAATTTTGCTGGTAATTACACGTAGTCTACTCCTTTTATGGTATTCGTCATTGAACAAAGAAGAGAGGCCATAGTTTAAAGTGTTCTTGGTTATTTAAGGAGTTTAAATGTGCCAGTATTTTTGGTGTGTTGCATGTGCACAGGTTTTTCATTATCGCAATTTAGCAAGTTTATGTATGCACTTATGTGTCCACAGATTTTTGCTGTACCAAGAGACATCAATGTACTGTCAGAGTACGATAATGACCCTCGTGTTGTGGACAACCTTTTGGATGGTGTGAACCAAACAAGAGATGATGTTCATACGTGGCTAGCCCCATTCACTGCCGGTCAAGACCACACCGTCACCATCATCTTTCCTCAACTCACCACAATTTCTGTTGTCAGGCTATGGGTATGTTGTGCTTTTACTAGCTTCCTCTCCAGGATTCTAACTAGCAGTTCATGTATTCAGTGGGCTTGGAGATGAGGGAGGCTACACACACACATAATTTAAGCTGCTTGTACTGTAAACGTGCTTGTATGTACGCACCCAGACCTTCATGCTTTTTGTACCTTATTCATATCCTGATTTAGCTCTGCTGTATTACAGAACTATAACAAGTCACGCATCCATTCTACGCGAGGGGCCAGACTAGTGAAGATGACTCTTGACCATCAGATCATATTCCACGGAGAAGTGTCTCGAGGTGACAACTCTGAGGTACATTATAGTAGAGTATTGTGTACGTATAAACACAAAGATTTCAGTAAGTACTGGATTATGTCAATGCATAAAAATTGTCTGCTCACTCTCAGACCATTCTGTTCACAACTGATGAAGACATCCTCTACCTTGTCTCCCAACACGATACCTTATATCAGAGTATGTCACTCGAGTCCGGGTTTATGGACATTGATCCTATTGATGATCCCTACCGTCCACCTACAAGCGAGACCAATGACGGCAATAGACCAATGACTACAGCTACTGCTTATTGTGATCATAACTCACCCTCAAACACTCCTTTTCCTGAAGACGCTCAAGCCCCTGAATTGATGAACAAAACAAACCCTTCGAGTACATATTCCCATAATCTTTTGCCCTTTGGTCAGACACTACAGATCAGTCTCACTGAAACTTGGGGGGCCTCTGAAGTTATTGGACTGACAGGATTAGCGATACTCACTTCAGGAGGAGAGGCGTTTTCATTGCAAAATGAACAGATTTTCTGTGAGATTGACGGTCAGAGGCCCGATATTAACTTGGCTGTGCTACTGAATGGCGTTAATTTGACGTGTGATGTTGAGCACATGTGGCGTGTGCCATTTAACTCTTCCGAACCTCCCATCCTCACACTGTCACTAGATACTCTCATACACGTAACAGGATTGTTGGTATGGAACTACAATGCATCAGTGGAGGAGAGCTATGGAGGGGTGAGTCCCTGTACTCCTATGCTATCATACTGCCCATGAAACTATATCTACGTATAGGGTGTAAGGTATTTATTCGTGCATGCATACATATACCACATTATTGTACATGAATGCTAGTAAAGTTCTTTTCTGATATATTATGTGTTCACTGTTACAGTATTACGTTGCCTAATAATTGCTAACTTCTTCACTGGTGTCTTTCTACCAGGTGAAGGTGATGCATGTATCTCTGGATGGTAATTCACTGACCCCTCCTGGAGGGTGGCTAGTCAGGAGAGCTCCTGGTCATGTGGAGTACCATTATCAGCAACTACTGTCATTTACTGTAGAGCCAAACTATCCAGAGCTGCCATTAAATGGAGAGCCCTTTCCATGGGGCTTTGTGTTTCAACTCCAGCTGTTAAGCTCGTGGGGAGATCCGTATTATATGGGGCTTAATGAACTGGAGGTGTACGATGCTACTGGTCGAGTGATACCCCTCACTATTGAGAGTATCCTAACTTCTGTAGATGTACGCAAAAGATTTACAGGCCCTATTTTAGAGAACATTAGTTTGTGCTTGTATCAGTGTTCTTCATTTGGCCCTAACGCTATTATTCAGACATTGCAGCATATCCTGATAGTGTTAACCAGTTGCCTGGTGTACAGGGTGACCTTCGAACTCCTGACAAGCTCATTGATGGGGTACGAGGTACTGAAGATGCTGGGCACATGTGGTTAGCTCCCATTCTTCCGGGGGTGATCAACAATGTGTATGTGATATTTAACGAGCCATGGGGTGTGTCTCAGATCAAACTATGGAACTATGGCAAGACTCACAGTAGAGGAGTCAAGGAGATGGCTGTAAGTGTGTCAAATGTAGTTTGCTGTACAATTGTTCAAGCTTAATTTTGGCGTATATCCCGAGGGCGCAGTGTCCAGTAACAACGATGCAAACGAAGGGAACTAGCTAGTGTTTAGGAGAACCGTCCTCGTCTGTTTTACATCTCTCCTGCCTGTCTTGTTCTTGTTCTTGCTCGAGCTCAGCTCTGGATCGACTGCTTACCGAGGACCGACCCAGGTAACGTCAAACTTCTGCTATGGAAACCACCCTCCATCCAGTGAGACTCCCACTGTAGATTTTTGCTGGCATACGTACGTACGTACTGTTGCAATTTTCTTTCTTATTGTGTAGCGCTACTAAATTCAGCAGAATAAGGTATGTGGCTAGGATGCAATAGCTAGCTAGTCTCTATCACTTGTCTTTCATGGCGCGTTCAACCCTCTTGGAAGGAGCCATCCGGACCTGAAACATTCCAGATCAGCGTCACCTGACACCCTGCTTTGCGTGTACAGGCTTGACCAGTATACAGTAAGCCTGGAGGCAAGACGGCAGTGCAATATCATGAGTCACGGTTGACTGAACAAGTGCATAGCAACGGGTTATAAATACTTGACATTTTAAACTTGGAGCCTCTTTTTTTTATATATACATATTGCAGGTCCTTGTGGATGGTCTGTTAGTGTTCTCTGGAACTGTCCCTCGTGTGCCCTCTCATGCTCGTGGCATCCTGCCCACCTTACAACCTCCATTGGAACCTTTTATCATCTCCCTGGGAGAAGTGGCCTGTCTGGACCAGGCTACCACTGACATGTCTCTCAAGTATGGTTACAGTACTACAAATGTTATACTTCTTACCTGTGTTGTTGTTTTTTTCCAGTGATGTTCAGTTTACAAATAATTCTGAAGTCGTTTTACCTGCAAGAAAACCCCATGCACTCGTTGCTAACCAAGGTACAGTGCGTATTCTTTGCAAAGGTTGATTATTTACGACATGCTCTCTGCAGATCTTCGCCCTATGACCAGTGTGACCATTCACTCTAACAGACACAAACACTGGTAGATTAGCTACTTTGGATTTTGCTGTGGTTGTCACACTGTGTGAATATTCCCGGTCATGAATAAGTTTAAGCGTTAATTGGATTCTGTGGGAGGAAAGGTGTGTGTTTAATTACAATTTTCCGGCCAATGACAGAACGTAGAGAAATCAAGAGCTAGCCGGCCAGAGCCAGAGGTCACTGAGTTACTTAGTCAGTTAAGTTGTGTTCTCCCACCGTAGTAGGCATCACTAGCACTGTTCACTGAAGTAGATCTATAGACTACGGCAGGATGTCTGCTCATGGTTGGCAGTGGGTCTCATGCTTGAAAAAGACGTGAGTTTCGTATGCATGCTCCTAGATCATACACAACTACTCTACTCGTCACGTTATTAAACACTTACACTAAACTTTGGCCATACAAGTAGCTGCATGCTCATGAATATTGGTTGGATCTAGCATTAGCACATGCTTATGCATGTGCTGTCCCATGGCCCAGCTAGGCCCTGTTCTTGTGTGTGTGCAAAGATTAACCAGGATTTTTAATCACCCAGTCCCTCCCGGAGGACTAATCAAGACACCGACATAATATTATCAAAATTGAAGGTTAGATCAACCTGTTGTGCATGTTTATACTAGCTGTTGTAGTACAGAGGGATCAAAATATTATTTGTAGCCAAAATTATTAACATGACTAACAAATCTCTCTTCTTGGTAGACTATGAAAGTGTTTGAGCACTATCCTGATGTGGTACTAGAGGAACTGAGTCGGTATGCTCTCTACGACACCTTCCTCGCAAACGTCACTCGTAAGTGCTTGGGCGATTTGAACAGGACGTACTAATTAAGTAACCATCAACGAATTATTACACTGGTGAAATATGTAAGTAGATTTATAAGGCCTTGCGTATAAACCATGTGATATAAAAAAGAAACTGTGGTGGAGGAGACAATGACCAGTACTTCTTGTCACAACATACAGACCACTTCATAAGCACTGCTGTAGTAATTAGCACTCTTTGTCTGGTAGTTGTACCCTAGCTGTGGCTGCAGTAAATATGGCAAAAAAATGCACACTGCTTGTTTTGTTTTTTGTATACCACGAGCAGCGTACATAAATAAATTAAATAGTTATCTTAGTTGGCCATTAAGAGTGTATTTGAGTTTGTGTGTGAACAGTATATGGTTAGAGCTCGAGAGCCTCCCTTTATTGAGATGCTAACGAGTTGGTCCTTATCCGTCTCAACATGAATGAGCTCATTCTGTGTACTAAAGAGAAAAAACATTCATTGTCTTCACCACCTTTGTTTGGGTGTCACTTAGTTGATGATATTGCACACGCTAACTTCTCTGTTATCACACACCAGCATACATCATAGGCCCTCACACATCCTACAATAGCCGTTGATTGTCTCGCTTCTGCAGTGCACACATACATGTACACAAAGCACCTTTCATGACTCACCTTGAATTTTGCATTGCCTTTTAAACGTGGTATTGTTTCAATCACTAATTACCACACCCTCGAACTATATATCATTGCCTCCCCCTGCAGTATATCGCCCTGGTGAGGATGGTCTCTACTGGTATGCTGTGATAGCAGGCAATCTAGAAATGCTGGATGTAGACCCAGCTGATTCTTCAAACGTGGGTTATACAGTGAATGCGATCAATAGTAACCACACTCATCCCACGTACAGACCACTACAATATGCAACCTACGGGATGGGGACTCTTTTGGAGAGAATGTTATTCTCGGTACTACAAGGTACGACTCACTGAAGCTGTGGGTGGAGAGTGAATATACAGTCCCTTTCTTTACAGCGATTAGCTAATTAGGCTGAGATTAAAGGCTGAGATTAAAGGCCCATTCGCACTACAACAAAAAATAAAAGCGTCTTGCTCCTACCAGAGTCGATTTAAAAGGAATCATATTGATTCGTGTCCGCACTGTACTGTTATTTTGGGTGTTTCACGGGACAAATAATGCTGATTCAGCAGTTATTGCGACTGCAGAGGTCTAGGAGTTGTTTTATTCCTTGCCAAGTCACCTCATATCAGGCGACTTGGGCTGGAGACGACTTCAACAACGAGTCGACTTGGAGTTTTTGGTGCGGACACGCGAA
>VSKX01059965.1_pt1 | contig 18646 bp, 18 predicted proteins | sample 4799481 | NCBI WGS metagenome assembly VSKX01 (sample SAMN12179537, study PRJNA552185) | sponge metagenome | biome: deep-sea hydrothermal plumes; feature: spots directly above weak diffusing fluid; material: sea water; isolation source: sponge from the Swan site of a hydrothermal vent ...
AGTATATAAGATTAATACCTGTGTTAAAACCTGTGTTAGTAAGATTGATACCCGTGTTGGTACGATTAATACCTGTGTTAAAACCTGTGTTAGTAAGATTGATACCTGTGTTGGTACGATTAATACCTGTGTTAGTAAGATTGATGCCTGTGTTAGTAAGATAGTGTTAGTAAGATAGATACCTGTGTTGGTACGATTGATACCTGTGTTAGCAAGATTAAAACCTGTGTTAGTAAGATTGATACCTGTGTTAGTACGATTAATACCTGCGTTAGTATATAAGATTGATACCTGTGTTAGTAAGATTGATACCTGTGTTAGTAAGATTGATACCTGTGTTAGTAAGATAGTGTTAGTAAGATTGATACCTGTGTTGGTATGATTGATACCTGATTGATACCTGTGTTAGTAAGATAGTGTTAGTAAGATAGATACCTGTGTTAGCACTGTACGTGCTCGCTGTGTCTGTAGTATGCTGAGTGAGTGCATATTGTTCTAATGCAGCTGCTCCAATCTCATCAAATTCATCATCGTCAGATTCGTTAGATACTTTTTGCACTTTCAATATTGACCTGTGAGACCCAGTGTGAGACCCAGTGTGGGACTCTGCATGTGAACAAAGCATAGTAAATGTGTTATGCTGATTAATGCAGCTTGATGCAGATTAGGCTTATTAACAACTGCAACACTGACTGACACTTACCAGTACCAGTGGAGCCTCCTGCAGCTTCCTCTGCATATGTGGCAGCAGATCCAGGTGATCTCTTTCGTTTACGAGGCTTCTGGTTATAAACAAACTGGCGTTTTGACATTATGCTCTTTTTTATACCATGTGGGACATGCTGCTGCATGGTAAAGATCGCTAATTGTGCTACTAGTATTTATCTTGATCAAAATTGACTAGCTACTTTTCATTTTTCATTCATTAATTTTCACATTAATATAAATAATTATACATGTGTAGGTGTACAACACCAACTGAACAACAGATAAATCAATAAACAGGTGTACCTGTGCAACAATAATCAAAATTAAGAGTTTACCTAAGTGATATGAACCATCTGCCTGTACAATTAGAAATTGATTGATGTACTTTCATGATAATAAATTAGTTATTAGTTTCTTGGTGGCTGAATTCGAGTATTCCTGCTGCAACTAATGACAGGTATCCGTGGGAGTATTGTTTCAGCCTTAGCTCGTGGACCACTCGAAGCGCCATCCACACTTTCATTACGACCGACACTTGGGGAGGCCTTGGAAATACCAGAGGCTGGACAAGCAGCACACTGAGGCTGTGTCTTTGAGCGAGTCTGCATAGGTGAGCTGTAAGTCGAAGAGAGAGCTGCTCTCGTCTGGTAAGGCGAGCTGTGCGCCTTCTGGGTGAGTGTAGTAGCGGTAGTGGCAGTTGAAGTCTTTGCTGGTGAGCCCATTTTCATCCAGGGGTGGTTAAGGATTTGCTCGATGGTTGGTCTAGCATCAGGACGAAACGATAGCATCCACAGAATCAGAGACTTTGCTTCTGTAGGGACAGGAAATAGAATATAATTAGAAAGTTCCTGTTTACATGGATACAGAGAGAATGTATCCAAAGTTCATGTTCACATGGATACAGAGAGGATGTACCGGCTTGGGTCATAGCTATGTAAAAAATTAGCTTCAGGAAATTACTCATTTCCACATGACAAAAGAGGACTTTACTTGTATGGAATAATGGTCAGCTAAGGAATGAACACAGCTTCCAAGAAATGAGGTGCTAGAAGTTACAGGGAAGCAACCACCAAGAAAGGCATTAGGTTACAGTACAGTACAGTACAGTCAGGAGAGATACGACATGCGTGCACAAATCCATACTATTGCAGCAAAAAAATTAATTGTAAGCTGATAGTGGCATTTGTACAGTAACACTGTACTATGGTTGGTTACACCCACAAACACACTGTACAATACCTTTGGTAATATCCACTGGAAAAGGCAAGTGACAGGCCACGATTTCACACTCTTTCTCGAAGGGCACGTCTCCTAACAGCATATCATAGAGGAGTATTCCTAGCGACCATACAGTGGCAGGCACAGCGTGATAACGATGCTTCAGCACCCACTCAGGTGGACAGTACACTCGAGTACCTGTCAGGAAAACAATACAACATCACTACGTAATTGGTTTAGTCACAACAAAAAGAACACATGTAGTAGGATTTTAGAGCAACTCTATAACTTAGTAAGTTATACGGCGTCATATCATTCAATAACGCTTATACGTGTTTGATTACAGAATTACACCAAATTAGTTGTTTCTGCTAGAATTACGGACAGTTGAGTAGCTTCGTTACTACTAAGCATACCTTCATACTCGGTGTAGGCTCCATCTTGCATGAACGTGCCTGAGCCAAAGTCAATGAGCTTGACTTGATTGTGTTTTAGGTCAATTAGAATGTTCTCGTCCTTGACATCTCTGTGGACTACACCAACTGACAGACAGTACTGTACTGCCTCTACCACTTGTCGAAACAGGAACCGCGACGATCGCTCGCTTACGGTCCCTTTCTGGGTGATGTAATCAAACATATCGATGTATTTTTCAGGCCGCTCCATAACGATGTAGAAATGATCAACGTCTTCAAAGTAGTCAATCATTCTGATGATGAATTTGTGGTCAACTCCGTGCAAGAGAGCTACTTCTTTGGGAACAACTCGTGAGCCGATCTGCAAATACCAGTGGCATAGTATCATTGGGTGTGTAGTAAGATTAGAAACACACTGGCATGTAAACAAAACCCTAAAAGTACCACACCTTTGCAGACAATTATTAGTCGTCAGTACTAGGTGAACTGGCTACCCACACAAAACTACGATCTTATGCTCCACTTTTATTGGCCCCATCGCTCTGTCTAACTTCTACTTTATTTCCTTATTGCATTACAGCAGGGAACAGATAAATTTAATTTCCTTTGAATCCGAAAGGAAATGAGTGACCACATGTACATTCACAATACATTGCTATGTGCCTTATAGCCACAACGTGTACAGTACAGTAGGAAATGAAATGAAATGTTTTTATCTGCTCCCTGCTGTAATGCAATAAGGAAATAGAATAGAAGTTAGACAGAGCGATGGGGCCAATAAATGGAGCATAAGATCGTACTTGGATTGTTGTGTGGCACCCGGTCACCTAGTACTGACGACTAATAATTGTCTGCAAAGTTGTGACATTTTTAGGGTTGCAACCAAGCATACACAGGCAACAGAACACAACACTTGACCCCCTACAAAGAATTTAAACTAATTCACGTAACGAGTCTAATTAAAAATGCTGGAATTAACTACAACACGTAAACAGTTTACAAAATAGTGGTTGGATAAAATGTCACTGGTCCCCCCCAGGGAGACAACTAATGGAGGAGCAATGCTCCATAACACTTAAAGCATACCAATGTGCCAACAGGGCTTGATTACGTTTAATACACTATACAAGGGTGAATAGCAACAAGGGTTTCAATCAATAACAAAAGAAAAACAGTAACCACCACCAATAGGCACTGATACACATTGCAAGCAAAAGCTAAGCTATACAAGAAACACATGTTTATTCTATGTATGTGTACTGTACTGTACATGCTCACATATACCTTGGCCCATCCATACACTTTCGTTTTGGGGATGACCTTGATTGCAACCTACAGCAGAAAAATCACAATGGTAAAACTGAGTCATTCGTAAACAATGTGTAATATCAGGGAGACTCCTAAAGGTGAGTAATAGGAAGGCAATAGCTAGTAACAGTATAGTTGCTCAACTAACATGATCATGAGACCTTGTAAGCAGTACAAGAGTTATGTTCCTTCACACCATTTATCGTGAGAAGGCCACTTGATAACACGAGCATGGGACTAAAGGTAAGGTGAGAACAGTACTTAGGCTCTTTAAAGGCTTAGCCTATAAATAGGTCTAACACCAACCTCTGCCATTTCTTAGAAAGACCTCTCTAAGTCACCAACAATACACTTCCTTGGCAAAGCTTGAACAGATAGCACTAACCACGGTGTATTCATAAAAAGTGGGCCATTTGGCGCAAAAAAGGCACAAAAAGCAAACGTCACAATGTTGAGTATATTTACACTATAAAGTAAAGAAGACTGATGAATAATGGTGCTCTCAAATGAATAAGAGCAGCTGGCTAATTCATGAACACACAACACCTCCTATCACTCGGGAATAGGGTAGCAAAGGGCCCACAAAAGAGGGTTAAGCACTCGGGAATAGGGTAGCAAAGGGCCCACAAAAGAGGGTTAAAAGGGCAACAACAACAATGGTTACGTAAGTTTGATCTCTGCTGGAGAGGGAACACATTTTCTAATGACCTAATTCACAAGGGATAGATCATGTGCACCTGCAGAGGGTATTTGTATGTACTCACCGACCGACTGGATAGACGACAAACGCCAGCATACACAGAACCGAACCCTCCATTTCCAATCACTTCACCCAGCTCATAAAAATCCCTCAAATTTCTTTGATCATCCACTGTAGGTAGATGGAACAATACACGCTAGCTCAACGGAGGGCCAGTTAACACAAATATCAATACCAATGAAAACATAACAGCAATAGATTGGTATAAACTCACTTCTCTTGGCGCGACAGAATTCTGATGGTTTGCTTTCTCTGGTTTTTTCTTCCGCTCTGTTGAGATGACACTGCTTGGTGAAATCATGCGCTAGAACGCCCAGTCTCTGAGTAAGCATCATAACGATGTTCGAATGTCTACAGAAAAAGAACAATAAATCACCCATGTGTTAGTACAGTGTGATAAACTTACCAATACCATACTAGTCTGTACTGTCTAGTCTACCTATTACACTACTTCTTTATTTAAGCACTAACTAAATCACACAGGCTCTCACAAACTGGGCTAGCTAGCTATATAAGTGTGCCACAATCGAGCACATGGGATTGGCAGCGCAGGCGCTAGGCATGGCAATCACTACAGATGCACATGGTTTACCCACATGCACAGTCAGTGTACGTGTACGAGCACAAGCTTGCGGTCAGAGCGTATTGTGTCGTGACCTCACTTACAGTTGCTACTCGCTATACTCACTGTACATAGACTCACTCAGTTTAGTAGCTAGCTGTCTGCACTGCAGGAATAAAAGTTCTTCAGAGCTTATTGAGTGCAAAATTCCTCGCTCTCAATTTGAAAAGCTGTGCAGCGCAAGCTGCTTTTAATCCCGCCAACCACAAATAGAGGATGTAAACATTAACCACACCCATTTAGGCATGTCAACAACGAATGTGGTCACATCCCAAGGGCAAGATAAAACAGGATCCAGTACAGTGGTCCTGAGGTATAGTTGTGGGTGATTCAATGAGGCTATAGTGCAGTTCAGCAGCTAGCTATATCTTTCTACACCACATGAACTTAACGACCATTGGATAAATGACACAAAAATTAATTAAACATCGTAATAACATGGGAATAATTAAATAATTGATTATTTATAGTTCAGTGAGTCTACGATGCAACTCTCCAATCTCGTACACGTCTCTCCTGAACATACTTCCCCTGAGGAACTGAATCACCGGCTGGCAAGAGAGCCAGGTACACAGCACTGTCAGCACCTGCATATAGGAAAAAAATGCTAGAATATGAGAGTTTAGAGGTTACAAGTTTTATTTGTTTAGATTGCTACATTAATTTTTCCATGGCATTAATGCTGAACATTCGTTGGGAGATGCTCCAAATGTTGTTTACCCCACGGGTGTTGAGGCCACTACCTTCTATAAGCGGCTGGCATCACTGCTCTCACATTAGGGGGCATGTCCAAACTATTTCTGGAAACCATAGCGTTATTGTGAGGTTAGGGGGGAGGGGTGCATGCAAGGAGATGACGTTTATTTTTGCACTGTCAGCACACTTTAATATGTTTGTGGGTGGCCAAGTTTTGGCATGCCTAGCACCTCCATGTGCTGCGGTACCAGTGGAGCGTAGCTAGCTAGCTGTGTGCATGTGGAATGGCTATACTACTTTCCTAGCATCTGTATTCATCGAATGATGAAGACTTTTTATGCTCTGAATGAAAAACCAAGAATGTTCTATCAAAAAATGTTGACGTTATAATATTATAGGGAGGTAATGTCACAATGACGCTATGGTGGTTTGGACATGCCCCCTAAATGGGATTCCCCCTATAGCAAGACCCAGTGCCGCCTAAGTTTCTCTCTACTCCACTCAGCTATACAAGCAATCAGAGGTGCCAGATCGTCCCATGGGCAAGCTGCCCGTCCTCCTCTCAGTTGACCTGATCACTGCGGAGGCACGCATCTCACTATGAACACCCCTCATGCACCCACTAACTGCAGTATTCACACGTTTTGTAATTAAATTTTGTTCTTTTGTTTCCCACTACAAGTATTTCCACTATTACACGCTATTTGCGATTAAAAAAAAAGAGGTACCTAGGCTACTGAGCTGGCTATGCACTCCAGCTGTTGAGGTGGCTGCATGTTTGTGATATTACACTGCTGTCATTTGAAAATAAATCTAGCCTGGTCATGTGGTGCTCCTGAGAGGTAAATTTACGCTAAAGCAACAGCTTTTAGGCCACAGGATGAGTTCATTGTTCGGATGTTAGAGGTGCTGCTGTTAGGAAGTAAAGGTATATACAGTAAGTAGATAGTAAAACTAAACAGGGGCAAGCCATCAGTTCACGGTGCTCTATAGAGGTGCCACTGTTGGAGGTACACAATATCCTACGGATACAGAGCCTAATAGTAAATACCATGGTCTCCTAATCTCTTAGTACAAAATTGTATTTTACAGTTTGGCTACCTTCTTCCACACTCTGAGGGGCAGCTTCAGTTCCCATTCGAGTGTTCACCCAACCAGGATGCACCTGAACAACAAACAGTGTTGAGTGCGGTAGCAAATTAAGCAGTGTACAGAGACTGACTCACCGCATTAATGAGCACTCTGGGTTGACTGGTATCAGTCGCTACTTTCTCTGCCAACAGTTCTGTCAATCGATTCACTCCAACTTTAGAGACAGAGTAAGCAGCGTAGTCTGTAGTGGGAGCAATGTGGTGATATAATGTGCAAAATGCAGTATTAAATACCTCACCTCCGTCAGCAGGAGGCCAGCCCTTTGCTGAGTACTCTGCTTCTGAGAGTTGACAATCTCTATAGAAAAAGTTGCACAGTAAAAAAACAAACATGTATTGTTTGCCCTGCTCTAGAACAAATAATCAGAGCATGTCATATTCAAAAGGGCAGAATGCAATAAAAAAAGTTATAATTTTTTTATGTTTGTATATATAATTATAACTCTTGTTGTGCACCAGATGAATGGGAATCGTTGGTACCACAAAATATCTTAACCCATCATTCTCGACTTGAAAGGAATAGCCCAGAAGCATAATATAATAAAAAAGGTCAGTAAGTTGAGCATGCGCTGGAGAGTATCAATTGGTCTTGATGTGTCATACACTCGCTTGCAGACGCAGACTTCTCCTAGGCTACATGTCCACAATGGTAATTTGTTGCTGGTACAGTAACGCATTAGGTTTATCAAACATTACAATTCTCATAGGTGCTTGACTAAAGATAAAAATTAATGTTGATGCATTTAGAATATGTGTACAAATAATAATGATCACTTGCTCGACATATCTGTCCATGACGTGTGTGAGCTTCTCTGTGGTCATGTCAGGAGCTAGAATCTCATCTTGTCTCTCTTGGGACACGTGTGTTACACGTCCCAGACCACTGGTCATATTTATAATCCTGAACAACAACAAAAACGGCGAAAATAAATAAGTAACTTACCGTATTTCCTCGATTAGTTCGCGTGCTGTCGTTTATGCGTTGTATTTGAAGGCGTGTTCTATTCGAGGGCGCGTAGTATATATTCACAGGAAGCTCAATTTCGTTAAATTGGATAAATATTTAGATTATTGTCAGGGCTGTGGCTGCTAACAATAGCTTTCATTCAGACTTACAATTTTGCACAAACTATTCGAAGGCGCGTTCTATTAGAGGGACGCGAACTAATCGAGAAATACAGTATAATGTACGTACCTGCTATCTGGCTGAAGAAGAGACCAAAATGTGTCGGTAACTTTGAGTACTCCATGATAGTTGGTCACTATAGACTGTCTGCCTTTGTCAGCAAGTGATAACCCAGAGGATTTCTGACAATGCAACAAAGCATCAAAGTTATGAATATTCTACACAGTGCACTGTGGCGCTGATGCAAACAACATGTATAAGGTGCTCTACTCGCTGATAACGAATGATTGATAGTCCATAAAAAGAGCATACCTAATAAACGCACATACTCGAATAGCAGCACATGGGCGTCTGTTCGCGGTGCTTACAACTTCCTTTCGAGTTAATAAACGAACCGTGCTTATAATCGAGGTAGTACGGTATTTAGAGAAAGACTTACTCTGAACATTACTGCAGCATTGTTAATGAGCACGTCTAGTCGACCAAAACTAGCCCGTACCGCTTCCTGCGCAGCCAGGATGCTATCATCACTGGCAACATCTAATGGGAGGAAGACTGGCTGAAGACCCTCAGCCATTAGGTCCATTACAGCACTTTGGCCCTTGTCTACATTACGAGCTGGAGAATACAGCAGCAGTTAATTAACACACACCAACACAATTATGCACCTATCAATGGCAAGCCCCACCTCCCCCAGTACGAGCATAGAGTGGGCACAGGTGCCATGGAGATTTGACTTTGCACTTTGCCCCAGAGGCTGGGAATTTGCTGACAATAGTTGGGCATGTGCAATAAGAACATGGCCACTTGTCCTGATTGAGTTCACGATTGCACCAAAGAGAAGGTTATTGAAAACATTCAAGCTGCTATAAGAACAAGTGTTATAGAAACATGTCACTGTCAAATCCCCAGGTGTACTGTATACCAGCAGTATCTGGTGATTTGACATCTGAGGCTGCCCCTACAGTCATGCATTGAAGTATGTATATTTCAAATCCCCACCTATGGCTGTACTAGGGGCCGGGGAGGTGGGGCTTGCCATTGATAGCACTATAACAGACACATGGCTACCTGCAAGAAGAACGGTGCCGTCAAATTTCCGACATAGTTGTCTAACAATCTCCAGTCCTATTCCTTGATTAGCTCCTGTAACCTGTAACCTATCATCATAAATCAGTGCAAAGTTATTAACGATACAGCAAAGACAGGTGCATACAATACATACCAGAGCTACTCGTGCTGCTGGGGCTGCTGATACTGTAGCCATTCCACACCTGTACAGAACAAAGATCTGGTCTTACCCTTTAATACTAAGGGTGTGAGTATGGACATAATTTATCTATGTATTCTGTATTGCATATTGACATGTGTGAGCAGACTCCTGACCCTGACAGTGACTCTATTATGGTTGAAAAAACAATTGTCACCTTTGCAAAATTAGATGTTCCTGGTCTTCAACTCAGACACTGCAACACTTCACTAAAATCACTGTTTAGTTGGTTGGACTAGACTCGACTCAACACAACACTAGCTGTCAGCTGTCAACCAGATGCAGAACCTGCAGCTGATAGGGTGCCGAATGTTTTCTTTTACAATGAAACTACCGCGTCTGCCTATAGTGGGCGTGGCAGCTCATGACTTTCATGTGACAAATTACAAAACTCCTGAAGATCTGCTGAAGAGCCAAGTTTGGCTGATTGTATACTATCTCTGAAGCTTTATTAGCTGTAAAACTATATTTCTGTTTTCAACAAAAACGTTAGCCAAGTTTGCCTTATAAAAACGAAGCTTTTGTCAAAGGTCTCACTACAGTATTTAGGCTGGTTGCTGTTTCTACTCTTTCTACACAGTTTTGTCATGACTATCCTCCCTAAGAAGAAGCCAGCCGAGTCTGAGAGTGGCTCTGACAATGACAGTGACCACAGCTCCAGCTCTCACACTGCTGCTGGTCACGTTGTCGACCCGCTGCCTGACGATGGGACGTATCACAGTCCAGACACATACTTTCATCGGGGGTGAGTGTGTTCATATACGTAGTATTTAACTGAGGTAGAAAGGCACGTGACAGTCATTCTATTGAAGATGTGAGCCACTATTAGCAGGGATAGGGAGAGAGCATTACAATTTAGCATGATGTATAAAACGTGTATAAATTCGGAGGTTGTGGGTTGGGTTGGTGCGGTTGTGTTGTATAGGAATGCTAATGTACTCTCCCTAGGCCTTATCATCATGTGAGTCACTCAGGATAATGAAACTGCCCAAATTATATTGGCAAAACGTACATGTATATGGGTTATATGTACACTATCTTAATGAGCATTGTCCCTTTAATATTGCCTTGTTGTACTGTATTGTGTGTGAATGGTTTTTCTCTACAGTCGTTATGAGTTGAGTAGTAGCAGTGGTGATTCCTCCCCGGAGCTGTCTCCCCTCAACAAGAGGGCTAACTATCGACCTTCCTCTGCTAGCGCTGCTGCTAGTCGTGCTAAGAAACAGCCACCTCCGCTTGACGCTAGTCCCGGTTATAACAGCTCTGAGGAATACGATGGATCACATGGCAGATACACTTATCTTGACCACGAGGTTTGTACTACTCTTTGTGTGTACTATCACAGCATTGGTTTTGGTCACCCTCTACTCCCAAGAGGAGGTCTGATAACCATTAACACTTTATGTGCTGATGTACGTGTGACCAATTATTGTGTTTCAACCAGACCCTGAGTACTCGCAATCTGGTATAGAGCTAACGTGTACCAGATTAAACCCATTTGTGGATTATCTGAACATTGTGTTGTGTTGCAGAGAGAGCGCCAGTTTGAGCAGGCCCTGAAGAGTGCCACTGGGATGATAATTAAGAAGATGAGGCCAGATGGAGCATGCTTGTTCAGGGCAGTCGGTGAGTAGAATAGCTATATAATATCTCTCTCTTAGCAAGTATGAGGTTTAGTGACCTCACTCTACTGTTGTCGTTTAGCCCTACTGACAGTATTTTATTTTCTTTCTGTACATGTATTTACAGCATGTACAGTACGCATCCCATTGATTGCCTGTGGAATGTTATTGTTGTTACATGTAATTATGCTTTCAGCTGATCAGGTGTATGGTGATCAAGAGATGAATACTGTGGTCAGGAACCATTGCATGGATTACATGGTGAGCAAACTCTTACTGTGTTCCTGTTGGGGCTACACACTTTAAGGAAGAGGGGCATCATAACATAACACAACATGTCATACACAAAACGGTGCTTTTGCTATGAGTCAGTCCTCTCTGTATAGATGAAGAATGCCGACTACTTCTCCCAGTTTATTACCGAGGAAAATTTTGAGCACTACGTGAATCGGAAACGATCAGACAAGTGCTATGGTAACAACATTGAGATGCAGGCAATGGCAGAGATGTACAACAGAGCTATTGAAGTCTATCAATATTCCACTGGTACGTCTACATCTTAAGGCGGTTTCACAATACACACAACCGTTGATGCGACATGGTCGCAACGCTTTCGCAAGAACTGGATTCAAGTCTATTCCTGCGTAAAGTCGCGCGACAACCCCCAACAGAGCGACGCGTTTGCGTGTATTGTTAACCCGCCTTAAGAGTGTAGTTATACCCCTTCAGCGTAGGCATATACGTACATGTACATACACTAAAGTTCTACATGTACTTACTCATGGAATAATTATTAGTTGTATATAACTATTGCCCACATGCACACACCACAAATTACAGAGCCAATCAACATATTCTTTGGTGTGTACAAGACAGACAATGCCCCGATCAGACTGAGTTATCATGGTGGGATCCACTACAACTCTGTAGTAGATCCTTACCAAGCCACTGTTGGAGTGGGCTTGGGACTAGCTGGATTTACACCAGGGGTATGTGCATACAAAGCTGGTGGTTAAGCCAAGGCTGTGTCATTGCTGTGTGTTTATCTTATCATACAGCTTGCTGACAAAAATCTTCTAAAAGATGCCACAAAAGAATCTGAAACTGTGCACATTGAACAGGTATTACGTGTACTTTGAGTACACACATATAGTGTATGCTCTGTTAACTTTTGTAGAAACCTTTTTGTTTATATCCGTACTGTGTGCAGGCCATGCTTGAGGACAAGATGCGCAGTACTGACTGGGATACCACGTACGATGCACTAGAGGAGGCTGTGGCCAGAGAATCCTATCTGTCCTGGCTCAGGGAGAACGAGCAGAGGGGACTCAATGGCACTCAGGTAGGCTAGGCTCTGCCTATAACCAGTATACTATATAGTTTACATTTGTGGATGTAGATGTTGTTCATTGCATGTCAGTGTGTCACTACAATGCTCGTATTTCTGTACATTAGCTCGACTGTATTTTTGTATCCTCTACAGTCCACCTCAGCCTCGAGTCGTGGTACCTCCTCCCACCACCCTACTCTCCCCCCTCCTATTACTGCTACATCGTCTGCCTCTCAATCCACAGCCCCTCTGCAGACAGTCACAGATGCCATCTCTCCTACTAGCACTAAACCAATCATTGTCAAAAGAGGATCCTCTCTGAAGAATCTTCAATCTGACAAAACTGCTAAACTCAGTAAAACTCATTCGACGGTGTTTCACTCCTCTGGTTATCGTTCTCCTCGTGGTCGAGCTGCTCCCTCCCCTCCTGGAAGCCTCCCTTATCGCAGCTCATCTAATACTGGCTCTGTGCGTAGCTCCCCGTATCATTCTCCTCGTGACTCCCCCAGAAATGGATCGCTGAGAGGGTCAGCAAGAAACTCCCCCAGAGGTGGCTCACCGAGAAATTCTGCTCATAACTCTCCGCGATCGTCTGTTTCTAACAGCCCCTCTCCACCTCCTTCCTTGGTGACAGCTGTGAGCTATGCTAACAGTGCAAGCAGTCCATCTTCTCCAAAAGATTTGGTTCCTAGACGTTCAAAACCGAATAGCCCCAAACAAGGATCTCCCAAATCTGGTTTGCCTCACGATCAATCCAGTTCAGCACCAGGTTCTCAAACACCACCTCTCAAACTTGATTTTGAGTCTGGACAAGTTGTTAGTCAATTGCCCTATGAGTACAGCTCTTTTCTCGATCTTCCACCGTCTGCACTTGGTAAATTTGTCTTATAGTGTTGATCCAAGGCGTTATAATGTATTGTTTTTGTTGTGCAGGACTCTCCGAGTGGGAAGATGACAGAGTATTAGCTGCAGTCCTGGCTGCATCCCAACAAGAATACATTGACAGTTTAAAAAGAACCTCAAGAGGAGCTGAAGGCGGCTTATAGCTCCTCTAGAGTCATTGTGTTTGTATGATTTATAAACTGATAGAAAAGTGGTGTAAATTTTACAAGGAGCAAAGCTCTACTATTTTGGGAAGTCAGGATCCTCTGGACTTGTACATGTGCAAAATAGGTAATGGTCATCAAAATTGAAAATAACCTGCGTACGTAGGGTTGTTTGTTTCCATGCACACGAATGCTTGTGGGTGTTACTTGGCAACGCTACATTTTTGCTTTGCGGTTGTGGTATGTTTGCTAAATATAAATACATCTGCACATACAACATAGAACAACATTTGTAACAAGTACAGTCTAGTACGTCTCTTATAGCTAGCTCTTGTAGCTTTTTGTAAGCTTGTTATAAACAATAATTGTTCAAGATTTATTGTTTTCGCACTGCAAAATAAAGTACTGCTGTTATTTGAGTCGCTGACGGAACTACTGAAGTATAATGCTTGCTATGTACAGCGGACAACCTCTCACCAGAAGCAATTCTTATCAAGGGAACAATGCATTTTCTTCGTCTGGAAGTCACCCTCGTGGTACTTCAACGCATCAGCACAATGATCGCTATCAACATGGCAAAGAAACAAGTACCAATCCAACCTATAGACACACTTCCAAGCCTCCAGTTGGCCTCCCTACCCTAAAGCCTGCCATCACACAGCCACCAACCTCATCCCAATACAATAGCCTGCCTGATCACCACCATTCTTCGTACACACTACCGAAAATAACTGGCGTTCAAGTTCAGCAATTGTTTGAAAGCGAGCCGAGCAAACCCGTTGCAAATGGAACGGTTAGACAACCTCGAACAGGAGCTCCTAGCGAACCACTTCCTCCCATTAACGATCGGCCTCTCACTGCATCTCGTACTCCTAGTGCCGATACCGTTGGCTCTTCAAAGGCAATCGTTGCCTCTGTGCACAAGCCTAAACACCTCACCCCAGACCAAGCTGTGAAACTCTACAGTAGCAACCTAAGTGCTATTGAGCATCAAGAAATCCCTGACTTCAGTCAAGTGTATTTTGTTGGCCAACATGCTAAGAAACGCCAAGGAATTCCTGGTGGACCCAACAATAGTGGTTTTGACGACGATTCCGGTTCTTATCAGATTGTTTCGCACGACCACATTGCCTACAGATACGAAACTTTAAAAGTTTTGGGAAAAGGAAGCTTTGGACAAGTTCTGAAAGTCTATGATCACAAAACGCAACAGCATATTGCCTTAAAAATGGTAAGAAACGAGAAACGATTCCACAAACAAGCAGTGGAGGAAATACGAATTTTAGAGCACCTCAAAAAACAAGACAAAGATAATACCCACAACATTGTACATTTGTACGACCACTTCAACTTTAGGAACCATGTTTGCATTACTTTCGAGTTACTCAGTATGAATTTGTACGAGCTGATTAAAAAGAACAAGTTTCAAGGTTTCAGTTTGGCACTCGTCAGAAAATTTGCCCACTCGATCCTAATGTGTTTGGATGCTCTGTATCGAAATAGAATCATTCATTGTGATCTAAAACCGGAAAACATTCTCTTGAAGCAGCCTGGACGAAGTGGTGTGAAGGTGATTGATTATGGCTCCAGTTGTTACGACCATCAACGAATCTACACGTACATCCAAAGCCGATTTTATCGAGCACCGGAAGTGATACTCGGGGGTAAGTATGGAATGCCCATTGATATGTGGAGTTTTGGTTGTATTTTGGCTGAATTGTTAACCGGTTATCCACTCTTCCCTGGCGAGGACGAAGGCGATCAACTCGGTACAATGATGGAAGTTGTAGGCCTACCCCCTCAGAAGCTACTCGATAATTGCAAACGAATGCGAATGTTTTTCAGCTCCAAAGGACACCCGCGATATTGCACTGTTTCTCAGAATCCCGATGGCTCCATTTCATACTCTGGAGGGCGATCAAGAAGGGGCAAATATCGAGGTCCCCCCAACACAAAAGAACTTAGTCGAGCACTACGTGGCTGTGATGATGCTCTATTTCTAGATTTCTTACAAAGATGTCTAGAATGGGACCCAACCTCTCGTATGACTCCCCCCCAAGCCCTACGTCATGGCTGGCTACGACGCCGATTACCGAAGGCCCCAGCCGAAGTGGGTGGCAATAGTTTGAGTCAAGACACACGTAGTCAAGGGGCATCACATTTCTTGGCTGGGAAATCTACAAGCACTAGAAAAAATGATGCCAAACTAAGTGCCGCTTCATCCACAACCAAACTGAACGGTGAACCTAGAACTGTTTTACCACAGATAGTTAGAAGATAGTTCGTTTGTGTAGTAATATATTTTTGTATGACTCAGTACGCACATGGTATGTACTATCATCTACGTTGTCTTCATTTTCTCATTTTTATTCTCACAAATAATTTCATGTTAATACTGTCAAGAAAAAAGTTCTGTAAAATGCGTGGTCTAGACTGCAGTGCTACATTTGGGATAGTAGGAACTCATAAAAAGGGGATCGGATTACTGTAAAGTCAATTGCCGAGCGCGTACAGGATTGTACTGTACTATATGTGTGGCAACTATGTCACTTAGCACACATTTGGAGAATTCAAAACAAAATTCTTCAGTTAATTACACAATCATCTGTAAAGAGGTATCAATTGTACATACCATTTTCAAAACTAAATTGTCAAATAGAAACCTCACACATAAGCTCAGAATTGCCCTACAAACAGTGGAGTGTGAAGCAGTTAGTTGGCTTTGGCACTGCCCAGTAGTTGGCAGAGACCGTAAAGGAGTTATAATGTCTGTTTGGAATGTATTTTATGTCCTAGCTCTCACACACTTATTAGGAGCCTTCACGAACAAGGAACACCCCACATTCCTCGATCGGGCTACAGTTTATTAGCACGCCTTTAGTACAACCATCACTTTTACACTTTCTGGTTAAATTAGCACTTTATCAGCAGGTGACAATTAGAATATGGGGATAAACGAGGAAAAATCACATGTGAAAATGAGTGAGCACAAACAAATAAATGCAGCAACATTTAAAAGTCATCACACCAACAGCTATGAACCCAGTTCACACCATTCTTCGACAGCAGAGTCTCTCTGAAGAGTCCACATTTTGACAGCCGTTAGCACAGTCAGAGTAAGGCCCTGATGGGATATTGTCACAGTAGAACAGTAGCTCCGGCTCGAGGCAAGGTGAAGCCAGCACAAGGTCTTCCAATCCTCTTTTGGTAATGTTTGGGAGCCCAGACAAGTCTAAGTAGGTGAGAAACGGCAGGCCAATGCCCAGAGCAAGGGATCTGTGGTGAATGTGTGCATGTGTGTGAATGTGTGTGGGAGAAGGGCAATACGAGTGTGAAAAGTAACCGATCAATACATGTTATTGGCTGGCTAAGCAATTATTAATTTTTACAGTACACACAATCATGTGCTATTCAGTAGATATTCTCCCTACGGTTATAAACTAAGACGCTGACATTTTAATATTATTTCCTGTTAATAAGACGAAATACACACTTACATAGACTCATACAGTCATAATAGTGTCACACATAAGCTTGAGTTGATAGCTGAGAAACTACCAGCAGTATAAATTATAGAGCCAGTATAACACTACTGATACACATACCACACTCAACAAGGAGGGAACGCTGGCAGACTAAACACACCACAAAGACATTACAAAACTGCATACGTTGCAGCAAAACAATTACATGTATGGAAACTACGTAATAGAGTAAGCTCGTTTTTTCGGTCAACGTCAGCAAGACAAGTACCTGATTGCTACGTGTTCTGGAGAAGGGGGAGTGAGTGAACTGTCACTACACACAGCTAGGCAACAATAACATGCAAACATGTAATCACATATGATCAGAGAAAGGGGGACAACAAAACAAAAGCCATAGGATGTACGAACAACAACTTCTAAATATGCGCGGTTCTAATCTAACCGAGACAAGTTCCACACGGCTCGTTGCCGCTAAGAATTACGGACACTGCATATGAATTTGACATATCCAGTGACCATACTTGGTCCAGCTATCAGTATGTAATGCAATCTGTATCACCTACAAGCCAAATATAGACCTGCATAACTTACAGAGAAAAGTTCAGAAGAAGTATAAGGGTATCATCCTGTGGGAACAACAGCCAGGGTGTGTAGCGTGTCAGATGTGGTCAATTATACAATTTGTGGACTGGTAAGTAACCCACTACAAGTGGCAGCTAGTGCACATGCAGTACAGTACATGGTAAACAATAAGCTCCAGCCAAACAAACCACCACCCTCTCTACTGAATGTTGTTTAAAGACCTCTCATAGAAATGAAGTGATTCTATAGCAAGTAATTGGGTCAAACACTTTAAATCAACTCTCCCACGTACACAAAAATTGACAAGCAACAAGTTAGTTTTGGCAAGAAGAGGAGAACCCTGGCTGCTGTTCAAAGGTTCTTAGGCTGCTCAATTAGCTACCATTGTTCTTTAGTATCAGTTGACAGGGCAAACCCAGTACCTACATAGCCAACGTCGTCGAGCAAGAGTCAAGTACTAAGTAAACACATCCTGACTGACATTCCTCAGATTCCAAAACAAACATCGTAATCCCTCAGGCCAGCTAACAGAGTGTGCTAGCAACCTAGCTATCATGCCAACTACTGAGAAACTAGTCTCAATCAAAGACAGGGGGTGGGTACTGGACTCATTGTATATACAATTCCCTCATTAAACATCAATCCAAAACTCATGCTAGGCCCAAGAACATAACACTTAATCAAGGCAAAAATTTCATGGTTGAGTTACATAATTCGGTACATAAGCTATTTGTACTGTACACTACTCAGAATGGCAAAGGTGCTTGAAAGCACACACACAGTTAGGCACACAGACAAAACAGACGTGGGGTAACTAAGGTCAAATTAATAGTAGGATTGTGCACTCTATCGTGTTTGCTGGAGACAGGTTTCCAGTACCAATCATATAAGGTGTTTGCTTACAAGGGACACCCAGAGACTCCTCCGAGCACTGAGCATTGTGCAGTAATCAACAGGCCAGTCAAAGCACCACACCCTATATCCTAATGTCCTTGTATTAGCAGCGATTGCCAAGTCACAGTAACAGGGAACCAAGTAGGGCTTTGATCAATACACGAACATCACATACACACATTAGGAGTTATTAAGGGCATTATGTACACTAACTGAAATGATAATAATCAAAAGTACACTCTCTAAAGCGCTTCTGGACTACCTTTCAAAATATAGTTTATGTATAATATAGGAATGGCACAGATGTCTAGGTATCCAATGTACAGCAGAAATCACGGGCCGTTTTCAAGCCGTCATAACTCAGCACCAGAAGACTCCAGCAACACGCTGATAGTATAGCTGTACTCTACTC
>VSKX01033844.1_pt1 | contig 18586 bp, 12 predicted proteins | sample 4799481 | NCBI WGS metagenome assembly VSKX01 (sample SAMN12179537, study PRJNA552185) | sponge metagenome | biome: deep-sea hydrothermal plumes; feature: spots directly above weak diffusing fluid; material: sea water; isolation source: sponge from the Swan site of a hydrothermal vent ...
TAACGGGGAAAGAGAATCGCAATTATCAAACCACAGCAGCCGAGGCTTGCTACTATCTTCGATAGCTATAGCATTAGCAAACGATGCATTCTCACGTGCAGTTAATGCTTCTGTTGGATTATTGTATTCAGCAAAATTAAGATATTGAACATCGACACCGTCAAGTAGTGCTAACTCACTAACTTCAGCTATAAAATTTGGACATAAATTAGATGAGTCCGCTGAAATAATACCGAGATTTATCTGCCATGCACATTCCACAAAGCGTTTGGCTGTTACTCTCATAGGTGAAACGGGCTCTTTTGTCATTGGTGGAAGCATGATGACCTCAAAAATTATGTCGATTGTTCAATGGATAGGAATATCAAAAGATACGGACTAGTGTTAAATTAACGGATTCATCACTTATGAATAAAACACAAATCGTAATATTCTTGCAGCGAAATGCTAGACAGCTTTCCCACTCCAGACATTACATAACAGGTGTTTCGAGTAACAAATATGCCTGGATGAAAATACTGCACTAACAGTGATGTTCTCACCCACTCCAGACCTCTTTCTGGAGTATCTGCCATGACATTATCTGAAAACAAAAATGCGGGTTTAAAATTACGAAAGAAATCAGCTTTTTCATCTTCAGTCAGCTCAACGTTCACCCATGTCCAACTCCCGACCAAGCAAATTCCTTTATCTGAAAAATTATCATAAGCGAATAATAACCTTTCTTTTAATTCGTTCGATTGACATCCAACATCAAAATTTTCACTCGACGCCAACGCTAGCATATTCAAACGAATTTGCTCATAACTCATAGAATCACCTCGTGTTAATGTTGCATTTATTAGCTTTTACTCTGCCGCAGTTTATCCGCGAGCTGTTGTGAATTTCTATCACGTTCTAACTCATCGAAAACATCAGTAAAAGTGACCGTTGGCTCTGGTTCTTTAGCATCTAGGTGGAGTAGACGCCTTATTTCTATGAACTGCTTTGGTGTCATCTTTTTTAACTGAGTTTCAACCACGCTTTCACACAATGATAAATATTCACCGCTTCCATTGAGGGTATAACAAGTTTCATTTTCACATTCGAAACTGTTCTTTGAGCCAACTAAACCGCGAGAAAAAATATAATTTGTAGATTTATTATTTACCGCATTAACTCCCCAGATAATGTCTCTCAGATGCACTTCTAGTTGGTGGTTGTTATATACATGAATAACGATCCAATTTTTCAATGTGACATTCATAATTACCTCTATCAATGGTGTTATTGCTGCTAGTTAACGCCATAAAATACTGTGTAGATTTAGTTGGGTTTTTAGCAGCCTCATGAAATATTATCCTTTACTAGTCATTATGTTGATCGCCATATGACTTTTGTTGATGAGGTGCAGTGTTAGAGAGCAGTAATCTTGATAATAGGGCGCTCTCTAAAAGTATTTCACTGTTAAACTCAGGAAGTTCTTTTAATAAAACGGAGAGGTTGTGCCTATCATAAAGAAACAAAACTTTGTTTGCGTTTCTGATAACAATGGCAGACTCTAAGTTTTTATTTTTCAATGTATGTATTAATTTATCTACCCTGGAATTACAAAAATAACTGACTCGGTTTAAACTCACATATTTGCTCAATACGTCATAAGCACACTGTGTAGAAATCTGTTCTGGTTTATTAGTGTGGATACTGTTTTTGAATGAGGGATGAGCCAGTAAAATGTTGACACATTGCACAGTTGTATTCATCAGATGAGCAAAATCCTGCATACAAATATACTGCCGAGTCTCATATAGTCTGTCGTTCAGTATCAATAATAATTCATTTTTAGATACGCACATGTCGAATAAACCGTTGTTTGGCACTATATCTGAGTAAACGTTGATTTCTTGTTTTAATGTCATTTGCATTAGATCAGAAAACTTTAGTAAGAATTTCGACAATAGCTTTTCATCTGTCAAACTCTCTATGGTCATCAACGTATGATTTTTAGTACCTTTTTTCTGCGGAATACGGCTGAATCGAGACACAACTTCTTTCAGATCGAACAACAAATGCCTCATATTTCCGATGATATTTACAGGCTCTATAATCCCATTTTGGATTAGATGACCCATCGAGTGACTAGGAGTTCCTAACACAACCGCCAGCCGCTGAGAACTGATTTGGCTACCAAGATCTATGCACCGAATATTCGCTCTTCTATTTTGTAATCTTGCTGTTTTAACTCCAAGTTGCTCGCCAGTTTGTATGTGATCGAAGTAATTCGCACACTCAACGGAATTTAAGTTTGCTAATGGGATAAATGTGATGTCAGACAAATGATTATCTAACTCATCGCGATAACAAGTTTCAAAATTTCTAAACGGCTCTAAAACCGCACGGATTGACAGAAAATCATAATCATCATGACGTTGTTCTTTTAACCAGTTGATGTAGCTGTTTCGATAACTCTCAGAATGCATTAGCCCGAGCGCCTGTGTCAGCAATTCAGAAATATTTTGTACCGACATTTTATGAATAGCGGGTTGAGCTAAAATATTATCTTCGGGCCGATACATTCGAGAATAGGCCAATATTAATTGTTCAAATGAGTTTCTGTTCATTGTTGAGAACTGATCATTTAATCTCATTAGTGGATGATTTTTTTTAATTTTTGTAATGACGCTGGCCGAATAACGGTGTTCGCAATTCGGGCAAATATCGAGTTGACCGCGTGTCCACGGTATTGAATTTTTACAATGAGGGCATGAGTCAACCAGATAACACTGATGTTCTGTGCACACTGTTGTGAGCGCAAAATCCCAATCGGTCTTCAGGTATTTATCTTCAGACAGACATACTGGGCACAAACGGCAATCAATATGGAACAAGTTGCTGATTCTCATGTCGAATTTCGCATACAACTCAGCACTCCAGTGCTGGCTGAATGAATTGATTAATGATGTTTTTTGATACAAAACTGATGAGAACTGCTCCAAAACATTTTGCCATTTATTGGTCATAAAATGATTTTTGTGCATAAAGCTCACTCCCGCTGAACGGCAGATAGTTCCTACACTTTTGAATCCATTTAGATCTACAATACGCAGCAAATATCCTCGGGCAGATTCACCATTTATTGGGCTAGGGTGGCCATTTATTTGAAAATTAGACATTGGAAAACTCTAACTTTTCCAAGTTTTTCAAATCGTTTCTTACTGATTCTATGCTGTCGCTGAAAGGCCTTATCACTCTGCCGCGATTCGAAATCAATTCCTGTCGTCTTGTGAAATTGTAAACCTCTTGATAATCATTCAACTTTAACTCGTTAGCGCGATTACTATGAGCCGCCAGCGCCTCAGACAATAAAAACTCTAATGCTCGCAAATTTCCGCCAGTCGCGAGCATCACACGTAGCAGATTATTTTCGCTGGAGAGGTCGATACTTTTAAGCGGGAATCGTTGCATCAAATCGGACAAATATCGTCTAAATGTTTCACTGGATTTAAGATCCTCACACGACATCTGCTCCAACTCGCCAGCACAAATAAATCGTGTACGCAGTTCATCATAGAGTTCGAATAATTTTTTCCCTGTGGGTGTGCCTAGCAGCACTACCGGAATTCCAGTGGTATCAATTAAGTTTTTTATAAAATTACAGGCGTTGCGGTTGACGTCTTTATCAAATTTTCTGACAAGATGTTGAAATTCATCGAATATAATCAATTTAACCCCGCAAACTTTGAGTTGTTTTTCCAGCAGTATTCTCAGGTTTCGTCTGGAGTGGCTGAGAGCGTCCACATTCAGAGCATCCAAAATATCCCGACGAACATCATCTGGCAGTGCGCCGTCTTGTAGTGTCACTCGAACAACAGGAATGATTTCAGCATTAACATTACTGTCAGAGTTGAGCTCAATTTTATTCAAAATTATCTGCTCTGCTGTTTTGGCGAGCATGGTTTTCCCCACGCCAGATGGTCCAGTGATATAGCAGCATGCGGGATTTCGCCCAAAACTCGCATAGGCTCGACTGATGTGAGTGAGCGCTGTTGTAAATTTGGGGTGAAAAATTGGTTCAGCCAAATATTCATTAATCGTTTCGTTGTTCAATGTTTGTAGTGGTTTCATAATGTTTTCTATGTACCTAAAATAAATCGGGTTTTGCCCATATATCTGAATGAGAAATACTGTCATCAGGAACATGATTTTCAACATGCTCATCTGGAGAACTTTCTTCCGTATCGTCAGTAGAAAAACCATCGTCGGCATTCAGCGCTAATTCTGCCAGAGCACGCTCTATTGTTCTCACGTCCTCACTGATCATTACATTCAGATCTATCGCATTAGCGGATTTAAGATGTTTTTTCTCTTTCTCATATCGAGATATTTTTTTCTGTCTTTTCTCTGCTGAGAAAATGATTTCATCGTCACTCATGTTGGCTAAAATTCCTAATTTTTGAGTTGCAGCTAATTCTGAATAAAACGTTTCATTTCCGAGATACAAAATCTCAGAAATTTCTAAATTTTTGATGCGAGGGACAGTCAAAATTTTATCTTCCAGAGGATTCACGACTCGAATAAAATCCGGAAAAAAATCGCTCCGGTGATAACTGACAACGTTCTCTTTTTTTCGTTGCATCAAATTACGTTCGAGTTTTTGTAATTCGTCAGAATTAAATGTTTCAGTGTGACCACGAACATGAAACTGGATGCCAACCCCTTTTTGGATTGTTTTTTTGTCACGCATGCCCAAATAATTCAGTAAGAATTTGGGATTATTGGGCAAAATAGGAGGGAAATTTGCTGCCTCACGTATCCACTGCTCTCCACGATTGAATTTTCGGCGTTTATCATCACCGTTATTGTGCGTGTCACAAATAAATCGATTGAACAAAATTTCATGCTCAAGTGTGGTTAACACCGCCGATTTAGAGAAATGTTTTGGATCAATTTTTTCTTTTTTCCTATCGTTATATTGCCCTGGCAGGGTCCATGTAAATTTAGTTTTGATGCTAAAATTACCGCTCTCAATAAATGGTTTTCCCGCCGCGTCCTGCGTTTTTGCTAGCCCTGAGCATGTATTGGCAATCGCTAGGAAATTCCTGCAATCGTTGGCGATAAAAGCAGCGCCGCCATCATGAAAAATCAGATAAGGTTTTGCGTACGGCAAAAAAGGGTTTTTCGAGCCATAGGTGGACTGAAAATAGGGTTTTGGGAAAAACATACGTTTGTATAATTCAATCACATAACTGCTGAGTTCGCTGCCATTTTTATAATCGATTACACTGCCGAGGTAGCAACCTGTATGACATTCGATTGCCAGATAATGGATTGGGCGAACGCCAGTAGGTTTGAATGTACTCGGATCCAGCAGAGCGATGGGTTCGTGATAGCAATCGACCTCCACTCGCGTGCAAAATCCATCGCCAACGAATTTTTTATTTTTTGAAATTCTGGCGTGTTTTGCAGCCACACGCCCCTCCTGTGCGGCTGTGCGTTCATCTGGGTCAATGTATTTTTTATTATAAACATAAAATGTTTTTTCACTGATCGGATCAAATGGGAGTTCTAATTTTTTATAATTTGGTAAAAAATATTTGTTATAAATATGTGTTAAGTTTTGTCGACCTCGTGTCAAAATACGTGGTCGAGCAAAATCATCAAATACGGCTCGATTGGCCTCTTTTCTGTTGATATACATAATGATTACTCCGCCACTAATCGACTGCGATTATCAATTAACGATGCGGGATTTTCACCACTTTTTCGATAATTGGTCACCCAACGCCTAACTGTTGAAACACCGGGAATTTTTGCCATATTCAGTTTTTTTGCTATTTGTTCAACGATATCCGCATCATTTTTGATTGACACATTTTCGTGAATAAATTCGTGTATAAATTCCAACCGAATGTTGATGATTCGTCGTTGATTCAGTGACAAATCAGATAAAATAAAGTCACTGTCATCCTCAGTGATTGTTCCAGTTTTGGTATCTGCATCGATAACATTGCCGTTGAGATACGCTGTGTCTAATTCGCAGCGAGTGAGATAAACCCTAGTATTTGAATCAGCTGGTTTTAGGATTAATGACATCTCATCAATAAATATAATCATCCAGTGATTGCCCTCTCAAATGATGTTTTTATTCGCCTGAAACTGCATAGCTGCTCTCACTCCACAAAACTGATTTATCTGTAATGTATTTTTCGAGATTTGTTTGGATGATTTGATGCGCTAGGCAATACCATATGCTGCGAACGCCAATATTTTTACCGGCTACTCGTGTTTTTAGCTCAGCAAATGTGATTTTAAAATGGGTATCAACAATGCCGACGATGAATGAAATCGTGGATTTATCAGGTTCAGGCATTGATAAATACATATAGAGTTTTTTCAGATTCGGTATCAGATATCCGATTCTAATTTTATCCTCTGTCACGACCTCTAGACAGCTGCCAGCGTCAGAAAACTCTTTGAATAGTGCTTTGAATTTATCAATATTTTTTTGTTTTCTCATTGACTTAACGTCTTTGCAGTCAATGTATTTAAACCCTGCACCCTCTTGATATGTAAGGATATCTGGCGTATATCGGCGCTGCTGACTCGCGCTATTAATCGAGTCAATGTCTGTTTTAATGCTCAAAATGCTCGGGGTGAAAAATGCTTTTAGCACAAAATCGTGCTCGATCAGTGCCTCAGTTTTTATCATTTCGCCGGTTTTGGGATTGGGCAGACAAAATGTTTCAAAAATCCAATTGGTACGAAGTTTTTTTTTCGATTTATATGGCAACACTCTAGGTGATTTTTTTGAGTTGTTGGATTTAGATTGTGTCAAAATTTTTATCTCGTCAGTTCGTTTAATCGTTATCAAAAAAGTTTAATTTTTTTGTTGTGCAGTCTCAATTGGATACCGCAATGGTAATCTTCTTCATGAGATCCCGCAATTAATCTAAACTAAAATTCACAATGTAACAACTTGATATATAACAGTTAATTCTCGTTATAATATGTCTAACCAACAACTTATTATAATAAAAATTAAATTTTATTAACGCATCTGACTGTGTGATTTAATACGATAAAAATAATGATTTTTATTCATATTTATGTCGCCAATATGAATAAATTTTGTTCGGCATTTCTACTAAAAATATCTAGAGATAAACCCCAATGTCATCAGGTTAGTAAATTTTTTGATTGATATATTTTGACGTAAAGTTTTCACGTTCGTTAAAGACTCAAAGTTAATTTTTGTTGAAATAGTAGTTAAATCCAATGTGATTTAATTTTTTTATTAATCTTTTAAAAATGGCTTTTGGAGTTAATAAACGTTTTACTAATTCGATAAATCAGCATGAAAAAAAATAAAAAAACTTGTTTGAATGAACAAAATTTCATCAACTGGGTGTTTGGGATTGTGAGATTCGGGTAAATATAGGTCGAAAAGGACTGAAAAAGTGGAAGTAAACTTTATAAAAAAGAGACGAGGGCTGAATGTAATTCAACCCTCAATGTCTATAGCGCCTCATGAAAGATCTTACAACTTCCCAAGCTTCAACATATCAAATGCCAAGCGTTTCAAGCTTTCTGCCAAAACAGGATTAGACAGATATTGCATCATCATCTCTTGCTGAGCCTCATCGCTATCCATTACTGCATCATCAAAGGCTTTTGGGAAGTCTCCTAACAAGGCTTGTTCAGCGGTATTATTGTATACTTGAGTCATGACCGATGTATTTTCTGCGACTTTACTCGTCGTTCTGTGCAAGAAATTAATCATGTCACCTTCAGTCAGGTTATCAGTGATGAACATATCGTTGAGCCGAGAGACAATTTGAGACATAAACTCTTCCATCTTATCCTTAGGCTTTGCACTACCAACATCATCGCTTGGCTCTAGCTTGTCCTCAGGGCCGTCTTCTTGAAGTTTAATGTCCTGCTCACGGATCTTGGACAAGCGATAATGGCTCATTACCACGTTATCTAAATCAATCTCGTCTTCCAGAACGATTTTTTCACGAAGTAATGGGCGCAGGTAACGAGCATACAGACTGAGTTTTTCCAAGTCCTTGTCGTCGTAATCCACAATCTGCGACATAAACTCATAAAAACGGGTAAAGCTACCTAAATCCTTTTTGAATATTTCTAGCCTATCTTTTTCCTGTTTGCATTCCTTAAAGCTGTTCTCTGCATTGGCCATTAACACCGCATCTTTGATCTTCTTGGTGCGTTCGAACATCTCTTTGGCAGTAATGTACGCTTCAATGGCTGAGCTATACCGTTTCTGCCAACGATCAACCGCAGGCTTACAGATATTACTGATGGCCGCATTGCTTTTGCTTTTTTGCAGGAAGGCTTCGCAGAACTGTTCTACTTCGTTCCAAGTGAAAATGCCGCTGGTACGAAGCTTTTCATACAGGTCGAACACTTTATCAGGATCTGATACATCCGCCAGTTCAGCTGTTTGGTAATACGGCTGAAACGCTTCAAGGATCTCTTCAGGCTTATTGAAAAAGTCCAACACAAACGTTCCAGCAACCTCTTTGCCGGGGTAGATACGGTTCAAGCGTGACAGGGTTTGCACACATTCCACACCGCCCAAAGGCTTATCCACGTACATGGCGCACAGCTTTGGTTGGTCAAAGCCTGTCTGGAATTTATTGGCAACCAGCATGATTTGGTAATCATCAGAGTTGAAGGCTTTGCGCATGTCCCGACCTTTCAGATCAGGATTCATATTTTTTTCAGTAAACTTCTCGTCCAGTAATGCACTGCTGTCAGGGTCGTTTTCATTAAATTCAACTTCACCAGAAAACGCAATCATCACCGAAACAGAACTCTTCTTTTCACTCAGATACTTATCAAATGCCAGTTTATAGCGCACAGCTTCCTTACGAGAACTGGTGACTACCATTGCTTTCGCTTGACCGCCCAGTAAGCTCATCACCTTGTCTTTAAAGTGTTCGACAATGACCATGACTTTTTGGGAAATATTGTACTCATGGAGCCGCACCCATTGGTTCAGCTTCACTTTGGCTTTTTTGCTGTCTACTTCTTCATCGGCCGCTTCGATCTTTTGAGCAAGCTGATAGGCCACCTGATAGTTGGTGTAGTTCTTCAACACGTCGAGAATAAACCCTTCCTCAATAGCCTGACGCATAGAGTACACATGAAAGGCTTCGGGCAAGTTCTTATCTGATGCAGGTTGCTCGGGCTTAGGCAAACGACCAAATAGTTCCAGTGTTTTGGCTTTAGGTGTAGCGGTAAACGCATAGTAATTTAGATTACTACTGCCTTTACGAGCGGCTACAGTGGCATCAAGAATATCTTCAGACGACAGCGGTTTGTCTTCATCAACATCAGAAGCATCAACCATCAACACTTCTTTTAACTGCCGTGCCGTAGAGCCTGTTTGTGACGAATGCGCTTCGTCGGCAATGACGGCGTACTTTCGCGTTTTCAGGCTAGTGCTGTTCTCAATGGCAGCAAGTACATGAGGGAAGGTTTGAATGGTGACGATAATAATCGGCTGGGCACTTTCTAAAGCCAATGCCAGCTTCTCAGATTTGGAGCCGTCGCCTTCTTTGTTATTGATTTTACCCACCACACCGTCAGCGTGTTCAAACTGGTAAATAGTGTCTTGTAATTGGTCGTCTAGCACCGTTCGGTCAGTGACCACGATGATAGAATGAAACTGCTTATTGCCTTGCTCGTCGTACAAGGTAGAAAGCTGATGCGCCGTCCATGCAATGGAATTGGACTTGCCTGAACCCGCACTGTGCTGTACCAAATACTTGTTGCCAGTGCCTTCAGTTTTTGCCGCATCAATCAGCTTATTCACCACATCCCACTGATGGTAACGGGGAAATATCAGCTTTTCTTTCTTCGACTTACGACCTTCCCAGTCGTCCACGTCTTCAATATCAAGGTGGATAAACCGCCCGATAATGTTCAGCAAGTTGTCAGGTTTAAGCACCTCGTTCCATAAATAGGCTGTGGCGTACTGATTTTCATCGTCAGGTACATCATTGCCTTGGCCGCCTTCCGCTGTGCCTTTGTTAAACGGCAGAAAGTAGGTGTTGCCGCCTGCCAGCTTTGTGGCCATATGTACTTCATACTGACTTACGGCGAAATGCACCAGCGCGCCTCGTTTGAAGGTGAGTAATGGTTCTGGCTTTTTGGTTTCAGGGTCTCTGGGTAAGCGTGTGATTTTGTACTGGCGAATGGCATTATCGACCGACTGTTTGAACTCCGACTTCAGCTCCAGCGTCGACACTGGCAAACCGTTCACAAACAACACCAAGTCGATACGCCACGCCTTGGCTTTTTTACCTGTAGCGGCTAAATGCTCTGCCGTAGCGTATGGGCTGTAAACCAGCTCAGGCACTATGCGACAGCAATTCGCTTTATAACGAGCCAACGTATCAGGATTCAGGTTGTGCTCTGGCATAAACTGGCACAATGAGAAACGAGCATTACGGATTTTCAATCCATGACGCAACACGCCTAAGGTGCCGAAACTACGAAGCTCTTTGTCAATGGCATTGCTGTCAGCCTTTTTAAGTTGCGTGACTAAGTGAGCGATAAAGTGCTGGTCGGAATCATTCGGGAACACCTTACAGAACTTAGCCCATTCTTTTGGCTGAGTGTCTTTCACAAAGGCCAGTACATCGCTGGTATAGAGCGCCGTTTCACGGTCGTACTGGTCGCCCGAACCTAATTGCCAGCCATTAGCCTGCATTTGAGCGATTATTTCGTTCTGGAATATGACTTCCTTCGTTGTATCAAGGGTGGCGTCCTTGCTGCTCATTCAGTGTACCTCTACTGCGGTTTGTGCTTGTTGTTTTTGGATTGGTGCAGTCCAGTCACGGACGTCTATTTTTCCGGTGACGGCAGCGGAAATTAGGGCGGTGCGGCGTTCTTTTAAAAGCTCGATTTGAATCTGCCCTTCATCTAACAAATTTGTATAAAGTGATTCTATTTTTTGCAGCTCAAATAAAATAGGCTGTACTTCCTCAGTAGGCGGAACTGGAAAATAGACTGCCTCTATGCCTTCACTTGATATGTTTGGTTGATTAGTAACAGTCATGTTGTTTACAAATTGTGCCAAGAATGGAGATGACTGAGTTGATTGCAATATGAATTCCGTAATGGAATCATCCTCTGTCGATAAAAACCCCACTCGCTGATTCACTAATGGTTTAGAGTCATTATTTATCTTGGCTACCTTAATCCCACCAGAAATTACAGGACGTGTCATGGCAAAGATGAGCGAGTTTTTAGGTGCTTTGTACTCACTTTGTGTTGCTGCAAATGACACTGGTAAAAATGAAGCGTCGTTCCACTCTAATTTAAAGTGACCAACATTCGCAATTTTGATTACGGGATAGCCTGAGTCTGAAAAATCACCGCTTTTAAAAGCAAAACCACCAATAACTCTACCGAAATTTTTTATACGTTTAACGTCCCAATGCTCTGGTACTTCCCCAAGCCACTCCACACCGGAATCTTTCATCGGTGCGTCAGGATTTAACCCCTTGGTGACGGCATGACTGATCACCGCCTGTCGTTTTTCCTGCAACAGTCGGATCAGGGATTGCTGTTCTTCGATCAGAGTGTCGATTTTGGAGGTTTCGTGGTCGAGGAAGTTGGCGATGGTCTTCCTTTCACCTTCACTTGGTAGTGGGATTTCAAAGCCATTGAGGTTTCCGGTTGTTAGCTGGTTGATTGTTGCCGTTAAAAAAGAACCTGATTGATATTCAAACAGCGCCGAGTTAAAAACTTTTGATAGGTAATCATTGAAAGGGCTTCTATAAACAGACATGAAAGCCCCAAAACTTGAACCAGCAGTGGCTTCATCGATCTGAGCATTTTTTCCAATTAATGCACGACTTCCGTTTCGGGCACAGATTAGTATGTCGCCTTTTTTGGTTATCAAGTGATCAGGAATCGTTTTGTTTACATAAACATTGTCATCAAATGCTAACTGTTTGTTTTGTACATTCGATGATCGTAAAACCAAGACTGCATTCTCATTTTCAGCATCAACTACATCATCAGGTGAATACGTTAAGCCTATTAAAGCTTCACCAAGGTACTTCAGTCGCTTTACTTCCCAATGTGAAGGTATTTCACTCAGCCAACCTAAATGAGTGTCTTTATACTCTGGATAAATTTTGTATCTACTGCTAGCCATCAGGAATGCACCTCTGCCAACAACCCCATAATCCGTTTGCTAACAGCATCCAAATCCGCATCAATAGCTTCGAGCGCACGGGGCGGTTGGTACTGGTAGAAATGACGGTTAAAGGGAACTTCGTAACCGACAATGCCAATCTCGTCGTCTTTGTCGTCGCGCTTATCGGCATTGATCCAAGCATCGGATACATGGGGTGACACTTCCCGCTTGAAGTAAGTTTCTATCAATGCCGTAGTGCTAACAGATGGGTCGAGAGGAATGTTCTCGTTGTCCCGCAGGTCGCCATCGGTTTGGAACTCGACGGTTTTACCTTTGTATTCTTTTAACGAGCCACTGTAGGTAAATGCGCCATAGAGAGGTTGTTCATTTTCTTTTATTACTTTCTTGATAACGGGTTCGGCGTCTGGGTTTTTCCAGCATATTGCATCAAGGATCTGTTTCTTTTCTTTGGTGTCGAGCTTAATGTCTGTCGCTTTTAAAGCCGCTTTCAGGGTGAATTCAAATTGATTGAAGTCGTTGGTCTGGTCGCTGCCAATTTGCTGTTGAAGCTTCTGAGCTTTTTCCATTACACCTTGTTGGAATAACCAAAGTTTGTCGTTTAACAGTTCTTTGATTTGTTTTTCTTTCAGTTCTTTGAAGTCGTCTTTAATTTTCTTGCGGATAGCAGTTTCATGTTCGCTTAACTTGGTATGACATCCCGTGCCACTCTTTAACAAAGGAAAGTCTTCAACCATCCAACGCATCACGCTGTTGTACGGCTTAGGTGCAAAACGTAAACTCTCTACCGCTGCATCGGTGAACTGAGTAGACAAGCGCAGCGGTCGTTCAACGGTAATACGACGGTAGCCGAACTCATGGCTGTCGAATATTTTGCTGGCAAAGGTTTTAGGCGCTTCAACTTTAGGGTTGGCAGCCTGACGACCACGGTTACTTTTTTGTTCAGCAGGTTTGTTTAGGGTTTGTTCAACAGTTTCAAAAGCACCAAAACTACGAGTAATGGTTTTGATGTCGGCTTCGCTCATAATATTGCGCTTAGAGCCAAGGGACTTACGCATTTTACCGCATAAGTTCACGCCGTTAATCAGTTGTACTTTGCCTTTGCGCTCTTTCAACTTTTTGTTACTCAACACCCACACATAGGTAGCGATGCCAGTGTTGTAGAACATGTCAGTTGGCAGGGCAACAATGGCTTCAAGCAGATCAGCCTCAAGGATATAACGGCGAATTTCGCTTTCACCACTACCCGCACCGCCAGTGAACAGCGGCGAACCATTGAGAATAATACCGATGCGACTGGCGTTATTGTTATCGGGTGTAATGGGTCTGAACTTACTGATCAAATGCATCAGGAATAACAGCGAGCCGTCTGAGACTCTTGGCAAACCAGCGCCAAAGCGACCATCGAACCCTTTGTATGCGTGTTCGTCTTTGATTTCACCTTCGATCTTCTTCCAGTCCACACCGAACGGCGGATTAGACAGCATGTAGTCAAACTGGTCAGCGCTTAAGTGATCGTTGGATAAGGTGTTACCCAGTTTAATCCGGCTAACGTCTTGCCCTTTGATGAGCATATCGGCTTTACAGATAGCGTAGGACTCAGGGTTCAGCTCCTGACCAAAAGCACGCATCACAGCATCTTTGTTGTGTTCGTACACATATTCCATGCCAGCCGATAAAAAGCCGCCTGTGCCCGCTGTAGGGTCGTAAATGGTACGAATGATGCCGTCCTTGGTGAGCGCATCGTCATCTTCCATAAACACTAATGAGGTTGTGAGCTGCACGATGTCTCGCGGGGTAAAGTGTTCACCAGCGGTTTCGTTGGAGCCTTCAGCAAAACGGCGGATAAGTTCTTCAAACACCAAACCCATGTCGTGGTTTGATACTGCTGTAGGGCTTAGGTTGATGGTGGCAAACTTACGCACCACTTTGTAAAGCAGGTTGGCTTCGTTCAGCGTGCCAACAAATTCATCAAACTTAAAATGCTCAAAGATTTCACGAGCGTCTTTGGAAAAGAACTGAACATAGTTCTCAAGGTTGGCTTTGATGTCTCCTTGGCCGAGCTTCGACAAATCCATCGGTGAGGTGTTGTAAAACGAAAGCCCGTCAGGATGCGCTGAGGTTTTAGTCGCTCGCATCAGCATTTTTTCGATGCCGTCTTCTGGCAGCGACATTGTTTTTATTTTGTCATGCTGTATCAGTACAGCTTCTTTACTTGACTCTAGAACACACTCAAGACGGCGTAGAAGAGTAAACGGCAGGATAATACGACCGTACTGAGATTGTTTGAAATCGCCTCGTAATAGATCGGCAACTGACCAGATAAAAGCGGCTAAATTGTTTGGCTGTGATGACATGCTCAAGACTTTTTTATTCTTAATAATTGTGGTCGAGTATACCGATATTTGTTTTACCATCACCTATTTATTTAAAATAGTTTGAGGTTAACACTTTTACTCCGGAGTATGGTTTATACAAAGAATTCCAGAAGTATTCATTGAGGGATTTTAGCGATCTCTTAGTATCAATTTCTTGGGATTTCATAGATTCAAGTTTAAGGAACAAAGCAGGTAAAAAGTGCTATCAAAATGCGTGCTTTCGACACCACATGCTTTTTATAAATACAAAAGCATGTGGCTGGTATTTTTACAATTAATCTGACTATACCTAAAGCCTCATCCTCAACCACGCTTTACCAAACCTCAAATCATTTTCGACAGTTCTTACAGAAACACTCAATAATTGAGCAATCTCTTTGTTACTTTTCGATGAAAAATATTTAAGTTCTATAGCTTCTGACTGTCTCGGATGTTGATTGGACATTTGTTCAATTTGTTCATTTATTTCAATCAGTGTAATTTCAGTTTCTAAGGGCAATGAAGGCTGATAAATACTGTTCACCGAGGTCAATGAAGTTCTGTCTATGTTATGCAATTTACTTGTTACATTTTTACGATAATTATCGACTAATAAATTTCGAACTGAGGCATTAAGGTAGCGAAAGAACTCTCGGCGAGTTTCAATTGCAATATCCACCTTTGAATCAATAAATCTACTATATACTTCATGAGCAAGATCAGTTGCTGACATGGAGAGAAAAACCGTATTAATATTTTCAGGTAATCTCCCATAACTTTTTTTGGCAAATTCGATGAGCTTTATGTAAGCCATTTCCATCAATAGCTTCGAAGACTCTTCATCTCCATTCTGCCATCCTTTTAATAAAGCTCTCGCTTCGTTTTCACTCATATTTTTTCCTTAAAGATGAGTATGATCTGGCTTGGCCAAAGCTTGAGCTTTAAACTCAATCATCGATTTTATTATCCATGAGTTTTCAGGGTAATGACTTTTAACTTGAGATAAAACCTCTTCAAGTTTTTCTTTGCTTAAACTCATATCCCCACGAGCGTAAGCCAATTTCATTTTTTCTACGTCGTACAAAACCTGCCATGAAGAATTGGATATTTCTTTTCTGTGTTCTATAAGAGGTTTAATTTCGTTTAATTGCTGTTCAGCACTAACGAGTTCATTTTGTAGAGTTAAGATTGATACTTCTTTAAGTAAGACCTCAAGTCGATTAACTGATTGTCTTTTTTCTTTTTTCCCCCATATAAAACTTGGCAAACTTTGCTTCTGTTTTAAATTTGAGGTCATCGACAGTTCTATGGCATCAAGCATGGCTTTATTTTTAAAAAATCGATTTCTAGCGGTGTCTGAGTTATTTTTGGACAACTCAAACAGATGCTTAATATGTGAAGCTTTAATGTTCGCTTCTGTAGTTAAAGATTTTAAGTAACTAATAAACTCTGAAGTTAACAACTCAGCAGTCCTAGTCGGCAATTGCTCTTGATCAACAACATGATGTGAGTAGTCGTTTTCTATCTGTTCAACTAATTCATTAATTGAATGCGGTGTAGCGCCAAGCCTTGAAATATAATCTTGAAGTGTTTTGGCTATCAGTAATAGTATTTGTTGGCTACGAGTGCTTTCAGACAATGAAAGGTAAGTCTCAAACATATTTCCCGCAATTTGGTGGTACTCATTGAACGATCCCGCATTGTACAAGGTATAGAGTAATGCTTCTTGTGCGTGTAATTTTTGGGTTTCGTTAACTTGAGAGTTATTCATCGCTAACATGACTCCTAACCTTGCATTTTTAACACTTAGTTTAGGACTGTCAAAAGAAAAGAAACCCGCTATCATCCTAAAAAACTGAATATTATTTGGGTGTTCAGATCCCACAATTTTTTGATGAAGTTCTAATGCTGACTCCATGTAAAACTTACCTTTTTCAAAGTCATCAAGTTCTATGTACGCTCTTCCTATGACAATCTGCTTCTTTAATACTTCGACCTGCTTATTTTGCTTGCTGTAAAACGTTATTGACTCTTCAAGTGACGAGATAGCTTCCTTAAGTAAAGGGTGATACTTATTTTGAAACATTGAGTTTTCCATCTGTTCGAATGAGAACTCAATCCCAATAGGAATTTGATTCATGATTGCACCACCAAGTGCTCCAGAAATATTTCCTTTCGTTGTATCTGGTAAATCAGACCAATACTTTATTCTTATATTTCGTAATAGCTCAATGTGTTCTTCTCCCATCTCACTAGGCATACTTTGATAAAGAAAGTACTTCACACCATTCAAATACCTATGGTAAAAAAGTGCTTCATCTAATGAGCGAGGAACTCTTTTAAGATCAACTAACGGCATTTGTTCAACAAGATTTACCGTATCTTTTTGTATTTTATCAAATTGATTTGAATATAAATAAATTTGAATGAGATTAGCTCCAGCTTTATAGGCTGTACTTTTAGAGCTTAAGCTTGCTACATTTTCAATGACGGCTTTATATAACTCTATAGCTTGTTGTCTATCTCCCAAAGATTCGTAGCTATGAGCAAGTGTTACTTTTAAATTTGCAATTGAATCTTTATTCAAAACTTTATCTTGTTTAACTAACGTCTGGGCATTGTTCAATAAATCTTTTGCTGATAGCTCCTTGCCGTTTGTCTTTTTTAAATCAGCTAATTCAAGTAATTCACCAAATTTACTAACAACAAGATCAGACTCAGCTTTTGCTACCTTTAAAGCTTGATGCTGAATGAACAGATTTGAAACTAAGTAAACAGTGATGATTACTACTAGGGATGCAACAATTGAAGATACTGGATGACGATTAATAATGAATTTTTTAATCGAGTGTAGGTTACCAATATTATGAGCTTGAGTTACATAACCTTTTCGAAAACGGTCGATATCATTTTTTAACTCAAGAACTGATTGATAACGCTTAGGAGTATCTTCTGTGGCCATTGTTACAATCGATTTTAGCTCCTGACTTAGGCTATTAGTCAATTCAGACGAACTGATATTTATGAGTTCGTCGAACACAACTCCTAGAGAGTAAACGTCACTAAGAATATTTGGCAATCCACCCGCAAGCACTTCTGGACTTGAATATTTAGTTGTTAGTGCTTTTATATATCCAGCATACGTTAAGTTTAAACCTTCAGAATGTGAGTTAAACATTCTTGCAACGCCAAAATCTAATACTTTTACTTGATTACCATCTTCTACCAAAATATTAGAAGGTTTTAAATCAGCATGAACAACTTGCATTTGATGTGCATAGTGAATTGCACTACAAAGCTGAGTGTAGAGTTCTAGGTTGTCATTAATGCTTTGCCCTTCCAAAACTTCTGAAAAAAGTTCTCCTTGAACAAATTCCATGATAATAAAAGAGTACCCCTCTTCAGTAACGCCTGCATCGAATACTTTACCAATATTAGGATGACTAAGCTTAGCCATAAATGCAGCTTCACGAATCAATGACTCCTTACCGATTATATGTTCCAATCTCCTATCAAGAACTTTAATCGCAACATTTTGTTCAAACTGCCTGTCATTCCTTGATGCTCTGTATACATCCCCCATACCTCCTTGACCGATTAATTTTTCTATTCTAAACGCACCGACAACCTGCCCTACAAAATCGGGCTTACATACACTTGATTCAACAATTTTTTCGTTTATAAATCTTGTCCAATTAGCTGCTAATTCACACTGTTGAGAGCTTTCGCTTTCAATAAGCCCATTAACTTCATTGATAATTATTTGATCGCCATTACATGAGTCATGGATAAATTTCTGTCTTTCATTGATAGGGAGGAGGATAGCTTGAGTGAAAACTTCAGATAACTGCATTGAAATAAACCTTGTGTCCATTCTTGGTTTTGAAGGCAATCAGAATACATTGAAATTAAAAACTCAATACTTCGGACAGTTTTCAATTAGGTGACAATAACAGCCAAGTAAGTTATTGAATTTTATAGAATTGCATTTTTAAAAACACTTTCAATAATATGTTGAAATTCAATGAATTATAAAAAGTGTCCGAACTATTGA
>VSKX01009654.1_pt1 | contig 18513 bp, 22 predicted proteins | sample 4799481 | NCBI WGS metagenome assembly VSKX01 (sample SAMN12179537, study PRJNA552185) | sponge metagenome | biome: deep-sea hydrothermal plumes; feature: spots directly above weak diffusing fluid; material: sea water; isolation source: sponge from the Swan site of a hydrothermal vent ...
TACTGTACACATGAGCACCTCAACTGACCCTGTCTGTGAAATGTTACTGTACACATGAGCACCTCAACTGACCCTGTCTGTGAAATGTTACTGTACACATGAGCACCTCAATGTTACTGTACACATGAGCACCTCAACTGACCCTGTCTGTGAAATGTTACTGTACACATGAGCACCTCAACTGACCCTGTCTGTGAAATGTTACTGTACACATAACTCCATTAGTGGAGCATCTGTTGACATCATGTATGTACCCCACACAGCTAAAGAACAAGATTCAGCAGTTAAGGACTGCAGTTGAGATTGCTGAAAAGGTGCACAACAGAGAGAAGGCCAAGTATTGTCAGATGGGGGACACGTGTCTCAGACTAAGAGGCCAACTGGACGGAGTGGACGGACAGCAGCACGGAGGAGCTTTCAGGATAAAGATGGTCATAATAATTATAATACACGTACCGTATAGCGGGTATATTTCGAGGGTACATATTATCAGGAGTATGATACACGTATATACAGTCACACACTGTTTTCATGCACAATATCATTTGTGTCTACAGAATAATTAGTAGAGATCCTAACAATAATAATTATAGATAGAGGTTCTAGTTTTAATATAATATGTAATTGCTTTCCTCATCTCTCCACCCTCAGACAGAGCACAAGGAGGCAGTCATAACGCGAGACTTGGAGCTACAGGAGAAGACATACCGAACATCTCACGAAGACCTTGTTAAGATCTACCACAACTTCAACAGGGACATCCAAGAGCTGTACAGAGTGAGTGACTGGGGTTGGCCGGCAGGTGTGTGTGTGTCTGGGCTCATTCACTATCACAGGAGGTGGAGCAAACAGAGAGGGAGAGGGTGAAGACTCTGAAGGAGTCACTTCATCGATTCACTAAGTACGTGTCTATTGTTTTGATAGCCATAATGGTAGGGTATTAGGCTCCAGATTGTACATGCAGTTATTGGTCAAACAATTATAAGCTCATTTGACAATTGGAACTGTTATTGCACCATTTGAAGATTCTTAAGTGCTGCCCTCCCCCTCTGCTATTGGATAACCACGACTTTAGTTCTTGTGCTCATGTTACATTTATTACCCACCACACGCACTTTCCAGGACACTGTCCAACACTGCCCCTGCATATCTGGAGAGCATGAGCAAGATAGTACTCTTTGTGGACGAGATTGATGCCTCTAGGGACATAGCCAGCTTTGTGGCCGCCCAGACACAACTGACTGAGAAACTTGTCCCACCTGTCTTTGAACAACATCAGGCCGCCACTTTGACCTCCCCCCCTACTGCAAGAGATGAGGTTGGTTGCATGTCCTATACTACAACAATTGTGTAGTGGTGATGATCATTGATGGCATTGTTTTGGTCGGCTCACTCACACAACCGACACACACACACACACACACACACACACAGACACAGACACAGGCTCTCCCAACTGATCAGTCACACACAGAGACTGATTCTATGCTGAATGGCAATCGAACACCCTCTCTCAGGAGCCAGAGGTCTGTATCGAATGAACCTCAAGACTCAGATACCGAAGGAACGAGAGCTCAAAGTCCACAGGGCTTGCACAAACGTTCGTCTGAACAAACGAGTGCACAAAAGCCCAGAAAAAGACCGTCTATCAAGCCTAAACCACCTCTAAAATCCAGCACTCCAACTCCAGTCACTAGCTCCACGACCCAATCTACAGATCATGTGACTAGCTCTTCAAGTCCTGTAACCAGGTCTTCAAGTCATGTGACCAGCTCTTCAAGTCATGTGACCAGCTCTTCAAGTCATGTAGGCCTGGTTATTGAGAGGCTTGAGTGTAGCAATGAATCTAAAGTGACTCCTCCCCGTCAGCACAGATCCGAGCATCGTGTGGCGTTACCCTCGGTTAGCTCATTGGAACAGACGAGTCGTCCTCGGACTCACACTCACCCCTCCCCTGTGACCACACCCACCACAGCATCTCGCCGGCTATCTGAACGCACATCCTCTAGATCTGCTGGTGACCTCAGAGGCACACTAGAGAAGCTGAGAAGACTGGTCCTCACTAATGATTGCTACGCTCTCCTGGGAGTGGAGAGTGGTGCTACACCGGAAGATCTCCTGCGAGCACGCAGGGAGAAATCTCGTTTATTGCATCCAGACCACTTCGCAGGGCAACCTAACAAAAAGCACAAGTGAGTGTGTCGAATTTTTAATATACTATAATCTGCATGAGTCACAGCAAGGCCTATATAGCAAATACGTGCTGCCACGGTATACTTATTTGAAACACCATTAGCAGTCCAAGTGGTGATAGATAGCATCATCTGGTGTACAGTGCATGTGCTGTAGTGTTAACAATGATTATTACTGACAGTCATTGGAGAGTGATTTGCAAATTAATTGTTCCTGCAGAGCCGAAGAGCAGTTATCACAGATCAATCAGATCTTTCAGGACGTTCTCAAGACTCCCGACAAGAGACAGCTCTACGATAAACTCTGTCATTTTAGAAAGGTATATACATATTATTATAATAATCGTAATTTCGTGGTTGAAGTCCAAGACCACGAAAATTTCACACATGAATGTAAGTCGCCCTCGAAACTCGTGCATTGGTAATCATGGAAGGTATATGGCTTCAATCTGCAGCAACCACGAAAATAATACCCACGAATTGAATAACTAGCTATTGGAGAACCACGAAAATTAAGTGCCACCATGAAATTTATCCGCTATACGTACGGTATAACATTAATCGTCCTGTAGTTTAACCTATACCTTTATCCATCCTCTCCCCTATATGCAGTTTTATGAGCGTATTCCTGAGCAAGTTAACGGTCTAAACAAAGCTAAGGAAAAACTAGAGGATCATGCCCGGCTAATGAAGAAGGCCCAGTTCCCACTACCCTTGTTGGAGGAAGCAGCACTGGCCGTTCAACTGGTCAACCAGAGGCTGGCTAGCGTACCTCAAGACAACACTTAGTGCATAGCTATATGAAGTTTGGTGTTTTTTTTATTTTTTATTAACAGGTATAGGTGTGAGAACACTATTAATTATCATTATCATCATAATATATAGATGCTCGAATAATAGCCGCACTCAGATCTCTATCGTGCCCCACCCTTTTTTCTGCAGAGCAGTAGCTTTTTCTTAGCTAGCTAGCTATAATCGAATTTATGGCAGAGGAAGTCTGGATTCTACATACCAATATAATAGCAGGTGCGTGACAAAGGTGGGAGGGTGCGTAACAGTTATTCAGAGATTCCAGTTTAGTAGGTGGCAGACTGTTGCCTTGCATGCTAGACTATATTCTGATATGATAGTTATTGTCTCTAGCAAGATCTACAATACAATAACACCATTATATTTTAGTCTAGACTAGACCAGTGATCAAGCAAAGTTGTCTGTGAGCCTTTATATCATCATAGCTGTTGTGCACAATCTAGCACTATTTCTCCACAGCCTGTGTGAGTGTGAGTTATTGCCGGGAGACCAAGAGGTGTGAACATTGTGATAGTTGTCAGTTTGCTCTGAAGTCACAACTTGCATGCACAACTATTGGACAAAATGGTGAGCAGCCAACTATTTTATAAAACTGCACTCTAATTATGCGTGATTACTATAGCTGCCTCACTGTGCAGGATTGTGTTCGTATAATTACTGCACGTTTTTTGCATTTTGCAGTACGGGTTTATTTACAACACTCTACGGTCACTGGTTGTGAACAAGTTTGGAGAGGACACTTGGACTGAGATATGGTGAGAGCTTATACAGTTGCTGAGCAACAGGTGCAAACAAGCATTCCAAACTTTTCCTGTGTTAATAAGAGCTTATAGCCACACGTTTAAACGCTTTGACTAGCTCAATTACTTCTATAAAGGCCTTGCAAATGAGAGTTCTTGTTATTACCCCACATGCGCCGCTGAGGTGCTGTCCAAGTGTTGTCTTGTAAGAATGCACAAATTTGCCAAGAAATAATTAACTCATTCATCAACGTGTTGTTGTTTACACGTTTGCTCGATGTCTCTACGTATACAGTGAGGAGGCTGGTTGTCCAGAGATGCTGGATAGCATTGTGGAGCGGTATTACTACGATGAGAGCTATCTAGTCAAATTGGGCACAGTTGCCCAGGAAAAGCTAGGTGGGTGATTGTACAGTGGGCATGCACACACTGCATGGTACCTTTTTCTGTGAGCCTGTTATTATGTAGCTGGCCATATGATTTGAAGAAAGTCAAAATGTACAATACCTCATGTCTGCACATCGATATAATACTGTGTTAGGCGAGGCGCGGATGTTTATCGAGGTAAAATATGTAAAGTACATTGAAATCTATCTCCGTTTCCATATCTATGCTTAATTAGTCACAGTGGTGATTCTGGGATTATTATCCTTTTACCCGACCCATGCAGGGATTCCACTTGAAAAAATTCTCGAGATGTTTGGTGGAGCTTTCTTTGAGGCGTGCAAGAAAACAGGTCACAATCGAATGCTCCGATCGCTAGGCCACAACTTGTATGGCTTTCTGATGAACCTGGACTCACTTCACGACCACCTCTCCTTTTCCTATACTGATATGCAGGCTCCCTCGTTTGTGTGTGACCGTGCTCCCTCTGGACTCATTCTCCATTACTATTCAAAGAGAAATGGTCTCAGCAACATTGTGCTGGGGATTGTGAAGTCCGTATCCGAGGAATACTACTCATTAAAGATTGACATGGAGATGATTCGCTACGAGAAGCTTGATCAAGAGTTGTCTCATCATTACATCTTCAGCATTACGGTCAAGGAAGAATCAAAGGATGAGGATTATATGGAGCGTGAGTGATTTTAAACACGCATTCATTATCTAACACAGTATAGTTACATAACTTGAGTTAGGAGAGCTATAAAACTAGGCTAAGCTCTACATAGCTATATCTTTCAGCTATAGATGGTGCTCAAATGACCAATCCAGCTATTTTGGGGGGAAAAACCATGGACTGGTCAAAATTTGGCCGTTTTGAACCATTTGATAGAGAACTTTTCTGGGCTTTCAGTTAAAAATCATATTCTAATTAAATTGATGGCCTTTATAATTATAGAACACAACACTTGCCGTAATCTATCGCGTGTGGGCATTAGACTGTGCGGTGTATCAATTTCTCCTCAGTCTCCCTCTCATACGTGCAGGTCTGGTGGGAGATGAGTACCTGCTCCAGATGGCTGTGCCTATGACCACATTAGAACAGCAACAATCCACAACCATGCCGTCATTCTCAACGGAACAGCTCAATTCAAAACTATGTCCATTCATAGCAGTTGAATCCAGTACACCTCTTGTCAGCAACAGCGACCTCGACAGTCTAAAGGAAGGTCTAATCGAGTCTGGCGTAGCTGGCCAGGACCAGTTGCCAACGCCCATGTTACCACGAATATCCTTCTCACGCCTTTCATCTCGTAGGGACAGCACTCATCCGCTCGATAATGCATTGTGGCCAATCTCACAGCGACTGTTTCAGGCTTGTTTTCCATTTCACATCCTCTTTTCTAGGGATCTAACAATTCGTTTTATGGGCATATCGCTCGCTCGCTTATTTCCCAGGGCCATCTCAAACGGAGAGAAATTAAATTATCACTTTGCCCTGCATCGACCAGCACGTGATCTCACCTATAACAACATCCGTTCATCGATGCACAACATCTTTATCTTGAAAATAAAGAGTCGCTCTTTTAAACGAAAAGATGGCGTGAAGGATGAAAACAGTGGCGTGTATTTTAGAGGCCAAATGATTGTCACTTCCTCGGGTGAAAGCCCGCTCGTCTTGTTCCTGGGATCTCCTCGAGTTAGCAGTATTGAAGAATTGGAGCAGCAGGGTCTCTATCTCAGCGACATACCTGTTCATGACGTCACCCGAGACCTTATTCTTCTCAACAGGCACTTCAGAATAGAAATGGATGTTGCCAGAGAGCTTGAATTGACGAAGAAAGATCTAGAGAAGCAAAAGGTCATTGCGGACGAAGAGAAGCACCGAGCAGATGATTTACTCCACTCCATGTTGCCTCCGTCTGTAGCCATCGAGCTGAAAGGACGCAAAGAAGTGAGTGCAACTGATTACCCTACTGTTACCATTCTGTTCAGTGATGTCAAAGGCTTTACCAATATCTGCAATCATTGCTCTCCCATTCAAGTGGTGGAAATGCTTAATCGTCTCTACACAAACTTTGATGGTCAATTGGAGCAAAACAATGTCTACAAGGTGTGTGATTTCATATACATGCATGTCAGGCGGTACGTAACACAATCGCTTGTATGTGTGTACAGTCATAAATAATGTAACCCGACCTGTTTATCCCCTCACTCAGGTGGAAACAATTGGTGATGCTTACATGGTGGCTGCCGGACTGCTGGACACTTCTTCTGACCATGCTGCTGCCATTGTGAACATGGCATTTGCTATGATAGAGGAGGCAGGGAGAGTGATGGACCCAGTCAACAACGAACCCCTCATGGTGGGCAGCATGCAACTATAATTATATGTAATAATACACTACCAATGGTTGGCTATATATAGCTAGGTATCTCATTTCTTGGTAATTTTAGCCACAAGAGAATGTCCCTTTTAAGGCTTCATAGTGTACAGTCTCCTGCCGAGCAATTTTATGAATTTAAATTATGGTCCTCATTGTGTTGACCCCCCCCCCCCCGGCGACGGCCTCTCTGCAGATCAGGATAGGAGTCCATTCTGGGGGTGTAGTAGCTGGAGTGGTGGGGCTTAAGATGCCACGCTACTGTCTGTTTGGTGACACAGTAAACACCGCCTCTAGGATGGAGAGTCATGGGGAACCTGGACGTATTCACATCAGCAGCTCTACTTACGAGTGAGATAGCACATTACCTTTTGCCCATGCACACATTGACTAGTCGATCTAGACTCCTATAGCTTCAAATCTAGTAGTTTTGAAGGTCCGACGGATCTGGTACCTTGAAGTGAGTTGGATTATGAGTTTATCGTTCTTTAACCTGTGCAGCTTGATCAAGGACAGGACTGACCAGTTTGTGTTCTACAACAGAGGACAGATTGAAATGAAAGGCCTGGGACTCAGGCAGACGTTTTTCGTAGAGAAGGCTGGGAACAACTGTGACATTATCTACGTACAGCCAGACACAGAGAAAGAGGGCACACCAGAACACGCCACCACCACCAGTAACAGTCTTCAACCGTTTCTAGATAATACCCTACGAAACAGCTCGTTCATTAAGCTCAGTCGCTGCACCATTGTACCGAGTCCACCTCAAAGCGCCCAACCCAGCTGGCCTGATGACGTGGACACTAGCAAAGGGTCTAGTAACACACCCGGGAAGAGCATGTCACGTCCTCCACCGTCGTCTAGCAACGTCTTACCGATTCCCGAAGAAAACGAGTCTCCAAACACACATACCCCCGGGCAGAACGGTGTCACCTCTATCTTCATATCTTCACCCTCAAGTACAAACATTACCCCCGCCGCCATAACTACAGAAGAGAAGAAGACAGAGCCACCACCTGCTGGCAGGAGGAGCAAATGTGTCATTAGTTAGTTCATGTAGCTATAATTATTGTTCACACTTTGTGTTGTTTTTTCTGTGTGCGTATAATTATAATATATCATGGCAACCACCATCCATAGTATAGCCATGCATGGGCATCCATGTACATCATTTGTGATTGCACAGTAACTCATTATTTTCTTGCTCGTGGGTTTGTTCAAAAAATATCTTTTGATAACAATGTTGTTTCCTTAATCGTAATGACACATAATTATGACAAATAAAACTTGAGTATCACAAGTCTCGACAACAAATTACACGTCATGCTGAATGAGATAGTCTGCCAGTTTCTCAATGACAGAGTTGCAGTTAAGAGGCTGCACTCCAGGGCCATATGTGCCGATAAGTATAGCTTTCTTTGACTTGACCACGCAGATGCCCGAGTCAGCTCCTTTCCGACCGTACACAGCTCGGCCTACATCAGTCCTTAAGAAAATGAATTTTTGATTTGCCACCTCAATGCCAGCTTTCCTCAGAGACGGATCCTCGCCCAGAATACACGCCACCAGCTTACGAACCTGCTTCACATCAACCTGCATTTGTTTAATTGAGACACAGTAAAGGCTGTAGGCTAGCTATAGCAAGCACTGTAGCCTAGACTGGTGAACGGGTCCTTTTGAGGGGGACTGGCTACCTGCCATGCAGAGAGTTGTCGGCCAGCGCCAGCCGCAATTAAGTCATGCAACGTCACAATGTTGTTTACAAGAATACTAACTAGCCCATGCGTGCTAGTTGGCTACTAGCTAGCCTCGTTCCCGGCCCGAGTTTTCTCTATTTTAACGCTGGTCGAAAACAAGGCCTGGTACCTATTGCATGGGTGATAGTGTGCATGTACTTTAAATTACCTAGATTCGAATCTGGGTAATCGTACCACGAGTGTGAAACTTCAGTAACGTTATATATACATGTACCGTAAACTAATTCATTTACATTTGGAACTTTGTTCCGTGCTACTCATCTATCTCATGATCAATGACGTCGACTGAGTTCCCTGAAGCTGCATGTGGCTTTAATATGCCCTTTCTTGTAGTATTGGTCTAGAAGACCTAAGACTGAATCTCATATGCCTCTACAATGGTCACAATGTATTCGCTTGGTTCCCCACGGGCTATGGCAAGTCTTTATGCTACCGACTGCTGCCCTTTATGTTCTACTTCACGCTTCAGTCTGAGGTCTTATAGCTACCAAAAGTATGACCAAGATACAGTGCAAAAACTGAGGGGCCAGGTGAACGCGAATAGACTTTAGCCTAGCTTGTTGCTCACTTGGAAATTCTTTGAGCAAGCCCATCTGAGTCCGTCAAGGCCATGTATAGCAGCGTGCTTGACTTGGCCTGTTTTTAGCAAAGCATCATCAACATAAGACTGCCAACGGGTTCTCTTTGTCTGCTTTGCTGAAACAACTTTAGTGATGTCCATTGTTTTGCACCTGCAATCGAACCAGCCCCACCCCTCTTTTCACTGAAGCGCAGAGTTTATGACATCATCTTTGTCCGCTGTCGAGCATAGAATGCGCATTAAATAGAAAGTTACACAAATAACTTCAACTTTATTGTACAATTCCACAATCAACACTGCATAATGAGCCAGACAGACTCCAACACAGATCAGAATACCCCTAGCCCCATGATAACAGCCAAGGTAATCCATGCTACCAATCTACTACTAGCTTGATATCATTTGCTTCCTCTCCATCCACTGTAGAGCTGTCACTCGCTGGTTCCTCCTCAAGTGTCTGAGACTGAGAACAGACTACAGCATTGCTACTCTCTCTGGTTCACTCAGCGTGCTCGTGGTTCTGTCTCATCTGCCGGGGACTATGAGGACAACATCAAGCATCTTGGATCCTTTGCCTCTGTGGAGGGTTTCTGGACACTCTACTGCCACCTGGCGCTGCCCTCTAAGCTACCACCACACTCAGACATTCACCTCTTCAAGCTGGGTGTCAAGCCCATGTGGGAGGTATGGTAGTTGCTGTGTGAGGGTGTGTGAGGGTATGGACTTTGTAGGACGACGCTAACAGAGAAGGTGGGAAGTGGATGATCAGGCTAAAAAAAGGCATAGCCTCTCGTTGCTGGGAGAACTTGGTGAGAATCATAGCCTAGTGTAAATTCATTGTGGAATCATGCAATGTGCTTTGTTTGTGCAGCTTCTTGCTATTCTTGGTGAGCAGTTCATAGTAGGTGATGAGTTGTGTGGGGCAGTAGTGTCAGTGAGACCTAATGAAGATATTATCTCTCTCTGGAACAAGACAGCCTCTAATCCTGATATAACCACTCGAATCAGGTGCCTAGCCATAACCCCTATACATCCTACCTGTGTCAGACCTTCTCTGACCTCCTGTGTATAGCACAGTTATAGCGGTATCATGATTATGGCTCTATATGTGCAGGGATACCATGACCAGAGTGATGTCACTACCCATGAACACTGTCATTGAATACAAGGCTCACAATGTCAGCCTCAAGTACGTTACACTGAGCATACTGTGGAACTCACATGTGTCATCACTTCCTTCCTCTACAGAGACAAGTCCAGCTATCGAAACACTGACGTTTTTGTTAGATAGTTAGTATTGTTTTCTATCACAATAACATGATATCTGTGTTTACGTTATGAAAAAACATTCACTTCCATTCTTGAGTACGTACCCACTTCGAATGATAACTATACACACAAGTACACTGAGTAACTCGAGTTCAGAGATAGTTTTTTCGCAGTATCTTTTGCAGTATCTTTTGTTCCAGAGTGTCAAACCCTCTGCTGTTGAGCGCCTCAATCTCTGCCTTGACTCTTGCTTCTTTCATTAGTGCCATCTCTCTTTGATAATGTGGACACTGTATAAACGCAACTCTCTCAGCCACACCAGTGAAAACTCTTTCGTCAGCAGGAGACCAGCTTTGTAAAGCACTCTCCTCCACACGCACACTCCCAGAGTTAAACAGATCACTGTGATGTACTCCTAGCCACTTGACGTCCACAGCGTAAGAATGAGCCTCCAGTCCCATCCTGGTAGAGCCGTACTTGTATGTGAGAAGAATACGCACTCCGTGAGGATTGTAATCAAACAGACCCAGCACTGGAAGCTGTAGTTGAACATGTAGTTGCTTGAGCACAGCTCTGACACTGAGAGGAGGGTATCCACATCCGGTGACCAGCACTAGAGGCAGACTGTTCCAAATCCTCTGTCCACACAAGTAAGTAAATACAGCATCCTTCTCCACTACCAGAATGTACCGAGCACCAAGAGACTCAAACCGCACTCCCTCAATTACTCCAGGGATCTGTATCAATAGGAAGGCATTGAAATCTCCACAAAATAGTGACATTCAACAAAAAGATTTTTTAGATTGTGCACTCTCAGCTCACTCTCTTTCCTCCAATAGTTGCCGAGCAGTCAATGGTCTCTCCCCCCTCCAGCCAACGCACACAGCCAGCAATAGCACCAGAGCTGCTTGCACATACTCCCAGGGAGGAGCGGGCACATCCAGTGAGAGCTACCACATCTAAACACAACGAAAGCTCCTTGGAAGTATATATAGCAGTAAAAATTTAAAATGAATACTTTGTCTTAAATTCGGGTAATTCAGACAATCCAGACACAAGTCATGGGCTCTCAAAGGTAGAAAGCTAACTATCAAAATGGCTCACTTAATTGAAACACCAAGGCACTACATAATTATAGTCGATATAGAGGTCAATCAATTTACCTTGAAGCGTGTCGTTGAATTCTGACTGATTCTTGAAGTGCTGTACTAGACAGTAGTAAGCCTCTCTTTGAGTAGCCACCTTCCCCTCAAGCAGTAGTTTCTGCACGAGCGACAGTACCAGCCAGACTGCAGAGGACACATGTACAAGATTTTTATTAATTGCCTACTGTTAGTATACCCGCTGTAGAGTGAACATACATATTATATCAAACAGTCAATAGTAATGTGTTCCTAGAGGTCCTCACGTCGTGAATACTTCTCAGCCCCAGCTCCGTTCTTTAAGAACAGTTTCTTGGTGAGCTTGCCTTGGCCTAATCGCACACACCCATTGCCATCTCTCAACACATTCTTCTCAGAGCGACTTGTCTGAAGGGACAATAATTGTAAAGAAATTTAGAAGAAATATTTACCAGCGATAGCTCAGGATCGTCCCCCTGGACCACAGCCTGGAGAAAATTTAGTGTGAGGGAGTGTATGATGTCCAATGTCTCCTTCCTGCTAGTGAGTTGAGCATCTACAAGTTCTTCTGCAGAGCATGTGAAATCTGTTGTCTCTAATGCTGCCATGTGTATGCATAGTGTCCATGGAAACAGAGATCTGAACAAGAACGTACGGTGTAACCTCGAATCTGAAAACCATGATGTTTAGAATCGCGGGCCATAGAGGGCGTCCTATAACCGATATGGACCTGTAATTAGAATAAAGACGGTACATTTTATTTCACCAACATGATATAAAACATGTATAAGATCCCTTTTAGATGTGTGTGTGATGCAAGTGTTTCAACGAACTAGTAGGTGTCTACACACATGGCCCAACATTCGTCCAGTGACCAGCACCTTCGAGCTAGCCAATAGCACTCTACTGAGTGGAGCTGTGCCCCCGACTGCAACAGAGCTCAGTCGTCTGCTGGAGAGAAAAGCTAACCATGTGTTTGGTGGGTTATACACACACATGCAGCTATATAGACGAGCTGTGTTTTACACTCCTGCACCACACACACATGCAGAGGAGCTTAAAGATCACGTAATCAACAGGCAAGCAGTATTTACCAACAGCGAGCTCTCACTGAAGTATGTGGACATGTACGGCTTTGACTTCGACTACACCCTGGTGCACTACAAGCAGTCCGCCCTGAACCTTATCTATGGCCTTGCCAGGAACAGATTAGTCGAACAGCTCAACGTCAGTGACTAGTTTTACATTGTTCTATTATACTGCCCCACTATTGTAGTATCCGACGTGTATTCGTGAGCTGACTTTTAATCCCTCATTTGCCATCCGTGGACTCCATTGTGATATAAAACGAGGCTACTTATTGAAAGTGGACGCCTACAACCACATTCAGCTTACGTCTGTGTACAGGTATGCCCAGCTAGCCCACTCACACCCTCACACACACACACCCACGCCCCCCCCCCCCTCACAGGGGGCATGAGTCAGTGAGTCCGGAGGAGGTAGTGCAAGCGTATGGAGGCACACACGTTCCCATGACAGTGATGGACAGTCTCTCTCAAAGCAGCAGCTGGAAACTCACTCAGTGCCTCGATTTCTTTTCTATACCTGAGACTGCACTATTTGCCGACGTCATGCAGGTACTATAACTTGAGAAGAAAGGACAATTTGTTACTATTATATGGCCCTTTGTATACTAAGAGATTTTACACTGTGTATTACATACAAAACTATGTATGTATATTTTAGTTGTGGTGTAGATACATGTACATGTAATTAATTGTCTTGCTTCTCCCATCGCCCAGTACATGATCGACCACGGAATCAGCTTTGACCCAGAGTACTTGTTTGCAGATGTTCACAATACAGTGTACAATGTCCACCAGTCGGGGGAGATCCATCACACTATAGCCAGTAACCTTGGTGAGTTCTAGCTCTACCACTAATGACTGGGTCACTCCACTAGCTCCACACTACAGATATGTACCTGGAGAGTCAGCCAGTATTGAGTGAGCTGCTAAATCGACTGCAACAGTCAGGCAAGAAATTGTTCATCATCACCAACTCTCCTTTCTGGTTTGTGTAAGTGCTAGATCCCATGCAGTCTCAATACTCAGCATTCTATGCTTGTTTACAGACGCTAGACTACACTGTTGTCATCATTATAATGTAACTGTGTGCTTCCTTGCCACCCTCAGAGATAAAGGAATGAGTCACCTACTGAAGTCACCTGACTGGAGGGACCTGTTTGACGTGGTAGTGGCCAATGCACAGAAGCCTAGCTTCTACAGTGACTCTCACAGGTAATACCCACTTACATGTACCACCACTCTCTGTGCATAAAAAACCCGTTGAGTTATTGTTGCTAAATTGGCATTGTTGTCCCTTAGGCCGTTTCGGACGATGAATTCTGACCTCACGTCGCCCAGTTGGCAGCCAGTAACACAACTATCGAAAGGAAATGTGTACCTTCAAGGCAACGTGAGCGATTTTATGTCCTTTACCGGTTGGAATGGTGCAAGTGTGCTCTACTTTGGAGACCACGTGTTCTCGGACTTAGCAGTGAGTACTAATCATGCTTTCATGTTGGTGTAGTGTGCAATGTACATACGTAGCTATGCGTCTATTGAAGTTGGTTACAGCAGCACTTAGACTATCTGTATTTTTTTGGAAATAGCACTATTTGTTCTCCAGGACCCTATTCTTCAGTTGGGCTGGAAGACAGGAGCTATTCTGCCAGAGCTTGAGAGAGAGATTGACACTTCTAACTCATCAACTTTTAAGTCTCAACTAACCAAGCTACTCTCATTGGAAAGTCTGTTACAGAGGAGGCAGGTATGTGACACAATGTCGTGTATATTACAGTGCCTTTTTCCTCTCTTCCTACAGAACTACAATGATACGAATGTGGTGCAGTTGCTAGAGACTTGGAAGCAAGAGAGGGATAACGCAAGGTGAGTCACAGCCCTGTTCTTCTCTCCTGTGATAACCCCCTTTCTCTATACTATACAGACGCTGTCTAAAGGAGGCACACAATGTAAGGTTTGGGAGCGTATTTAGAACTGAGAAGAATCCTACATACTTTAGTCGTCGTCTGGCAACCTTCTCCAATCTCTACACCTCTTCTCTGGACAATCTAATGAACTATTCACTAGACTACACCTTCATTCCACGCAGGGCAGCACTGCCACATGAACCAGACCTCAACTTTGACTTTTAACCACTTTTTTTTAGTTTGGCCTACAATTCATATGTGTACTGTCTCATTAAATGTTCTACTCATATTGAACTGCTTTGGCAGTATATACCTGTACTTAATATTGATAATGAATTCACGACTTATGTGACATAAATAATTACACACAATGTATATGCAACCGTTTACAAAATTAAGTGGTGATGTGTACAAAACGTACCATTTAGCTACTTGTGATAAGAGAATGTCCATGCTCTAGTGAATTGAAAGCCCTCCATAACATCGGACAGGTCAAGGAGAGGTTTTTTTCTGCTAATGGCGGGAATGATTGGGGGTAGTGAAAGTCGTTGCTCCTCCTCTTCTTCATCAGCGCCACCCAGATTAACAAGAGAACCGGTGCGAGACACAGATCGCGATGTAGCTGTACTTGATATAAACGACCTAGCGTGAGTTGGGTCGCCCCAGTCAGATGCACTCGGACTCACTGCTCGCATGTAACCTCCAGGCTTGCGTACATTCTTTCCATGATCGTCCATAGAGATTGAACCTCGTCTACTATCAGTGGAGCGTGCTTGAGAGGAAGAGGAAAGACCTGTCTCCCCACCAACTTTGTGACCACCCCTTGTCTGGCCAGTGCCATTGTCGTAGTTTACAGCACCGGTACTATTGTCTCCAGCTCGATTTGAAGTTTTCAGATCATCAGATGTGTTGTTCAATAAACTAGTGGATTTTTTTTCCAATTTCTTTTCCTCGTATTTACGACTGTGGTTATTGCCACTCTCAGTTTCGTAGGTAGCCCCATCCCCTTGTGAACCATGCCTCTTTTGTTTATTTCCTCCAGACTCATTGCTGACCTGTCCACTGAAACTACCATTGGAGTTCTTGCCGACTTTCTTCTTTCGTCCTCCAGTATTGTCCAATAAACCAGAGTTATCAGAGTCCAATTGTTCGCTAGAGTTTCTTTGTTTGCCAGTAACATCCCCTCCACCATTTTTGCCAGCATCACGAAAGTCACGACCAACACCATCACCACCATCATATTTCACACTGTTTGCGCTATTAGCTGGCTCGCCTGTTCTGTTAGATAGTCTGTCATCACTTGACAAGAGTCTGTCACCATAGTGCTTGACACCGTGACCTTTTCTGGCTCCACCCTCCAGCTGTGTGTTACTGCTACTGTTAGAGTCACTGCTTTCAAACTCATTGTCCAGTTTAAAGGTAATGCGCTTCTTTGGGTTTTTTACATTCTTTTCTTCGTTGGTGAGGCTAGATTCGGATTGGCCTTTACTCTCCCCACTTTCATTGTTTCTGTTCAGTCTTGTATTGGATGATTTAGAGGTAAGAGAATCACTTGAATAGCTTCGATAGTCTTTGTCTTTGTCTCCTTTTACATGCTCCCTCCTCCTGCGGTGCTTGGTCCCACCTCCTCCTTCCTCCTCCTTTCCTGTATGCCACTGGCCCTCTCTGATGAGTCTAGCAAGTTCCTCGTCACAAGGGATGTCAGTCACACCGTACCAATGATCACGACAACGGGGGCAATGGAATTCAGGCAGACCCAGCTTCCCAGACACCCAGTCAGGTCGATTGCCCTGAGAAAGTATGCAGACTGAGAGTAACATAATTATTCATAGAGTCTAAGACATGCACAGCCTGTTTTTATATTGACTGTATAATACGTAAATTGATTATTAGTAACCTCAATTATTCATACCCAGCCTATGCACTTATATCATGTCACAGACTAACTGATTAGACTATCACCTTTGCCTCCACTCCCAGAGTATTGCAGGAAAGCAGGGGCCCCAGTTTCTCCTCTGAAGTTTGCTCATCAAAATCATCGTCAAAGAAGGAATCCAGAGAGCCACCATCAGAGAGATCATCAAACATATCCAGCTCGAGCTGACTTTGAACTCCCATTTGCTCACTAACATTGTAGGCCTTGGCCACCCACCCATGATCATTAGTGCGTCGCATGTACACTTTCCCAGACAAAGGACGTACTCCAGACTTGGGTCGCTGCAAATAGTGGACAATATTATCATCAAGTCTGTATACAGTAGACAGTATAAAAAAGTAACTAGACAGACAGGATTTTACAATGGTTCAGCAGACACAGAATTGCGTACTGTAGAATCCAGCCGAGAATCTGGTCTTGATTCCATTCTGGACCCAGGCCTGGATCTCCTGGAATCAGGTCTGGTGGAGGGTGGTCTGATTGCAGAGGGTGGCCTAATGGCAGAAGGTGGTCGAGCCCATCGACCATCTGTCTCAGCTGCTGATGACCTTTTGAGAGCAGAGGGCAAGCGACTGTGGGGCTGAGCAGAGCCACTGGATCCCCACTTGCGCTGCACGATATAAATGATGACTATCTCAGCTGATCAAGCTGGCTTGTAGATCCAATTTCAACTTACCTCTTTAGCTGGTCCCAACATTTTTTTCAAGTGGAGCGTTTGCACTTTGTGGAAACTTGCCTGTTGCAAGCTGCAGATTATGCCAAGCTTGGTGTTGACTAGTAAGTAGTTGAGCTGCTATAGCTAGCTAGCTACCTGCTCAGGAGTTGTTGATTTGAGCCACTCCCCCCACTCTGAGTGTAAATTAACAATATTCATGAACGAGTTTAGTGCACACACACAACTGCAGCTATATTTGAAAGCCAATAACTCTAGTTTAGAGTACTCGCTTTCAAAACTAAAAGTTGCATTCTGTAGCTCTAAGGAAGGTCTATCTAATGATGTGCTCAGATCAGGAATTTGTGACTAGTCGACATCTACTAATTTTGGCAAAAAGCAAGGCTATAGCCTTGCGGTTTTTCTTGAAAATGAACTGTTTTGGTAGCTATCTTTGAGAGCCTATAATTGTAGCTTAGAGTGTTATTTTTCCAAAGCAAAAGTTACGTTCTATGCAAGGTCTATCTAATGATGTGCTCAGATCAGGAATATCGACCAATATCAGGCTAGGATATTTTTACCCTTCTGTGAATTCAGTATTTGCCTAAGAAGTGAATGTAGTTTGGTGTCATGCAGTGCAGTCAATCTGAATCTATATAGACATCAATAATATAGCCTGTCTAGCTAGCTACTGTATGATTAGCCTCGTCACAGGCCGATTTTTCTCAGTGACCTGCGTTGTTTTAGAGACAAATCGGCCTGTATGATTATAATAATATTTTGCTGATTCAGCGATTCATTGCAGGCTGATGCTGCATTTGTGTGGATTCGCATGTTGGACCTCCTCAGTGCAGTCACCTTAGAATTATCGTTACCGTGAGTGCTGTAGTCTAGTCCATACTGTATACATTAATACACAGAATAAAGTACTAGTTAATTGTGTGTAAGCCTGCCTGGTACATGGTAGAGTACACGGACGGTATGATTGTTCACTACACTCGTCACTGTACTCTAGCTCATTGACAGTGCCATCTACACTACACTACACATGCACTGAGTACTCAGTGTATAGCTAGTTGTCACACTCACTGTAATATTGCTTGTAGGTATTGCAATGGATGACACCACCTCTAGCTCTAGCCCTCCAACTGCTCCACTACAGCGACACTGGCTTTTTGCCACCCTTATTCTCTGTAGTTATGGTTTTTTCAAAGAGTTTAAACCCTCCGAGCCTTTCCTTACACCCTTTTTGGTCTCAGACGTCAAGAACTTCACAAAGGATGAACTCAACAGCGAGGTTTGGCCGTATTCTACCTATTCCTACCTCATAGCGAGTCTCCTTGTTTGCCTCCTCACTGATATAGTGCGTTATAAACCTGTGATTGTGCTGGAAAGTGGCTGTTACCTTGCTACCAGGATCCTAATCATCTGGGGGGTCACCATTGCAAGCATGCAGTGGATGCAAGTGGCTTACGGTGTGGCAGAAGCTACAGAGATTGCTTACTATTCGTACATTTATTCTGCTGTGTCTAGTAGATATTTCAAGAAGGTGACCAGTTACGTTCGTGCTATTCGGTTGTTTGGGCAGTCAATGTCTAGTCTGCTAGGACAAGTTCTCGTCTCCACTGGAGTGGTAGGGTATTTGGAACTCAACTACATTTCCCTGGCTAGCGTGTCTGTGGCCTGTGTTATTTCA
>VSKX01040729.1_pt1 | contig 18436 bp, 14 predicted proteins | sample 4799481 | NCBI WGS metagenome assembly VSKX01 (sample SAMN12179537, study PRJNA552185) | sponge metagenome | biome: deep-sea hydrothermal plumes; feature: spots directly above weak diffusing fluid; material: sea water; isolation source: sponge from the Swan site of a hydrothermal vent ...
ATCAATAACTTACGATTTATTAAAATTATTATTTATTTTCAATAAGTTAAAATTTGTGTTTTATATGGAATGAAGTTCCATTTGTGTTATCAATTTAAATTTAATGATTTTTCAATCTAATACAGGTGCGGAAGGTGGGTTCTAATTTTAAGAGTCATCACTTTGAATGACACTCATTGTAAAAGCAACACGTACAAAAAAGGCGCTATTATAAATAGCGCCTTTCTTTTGGACTCACAATATCAATTATTGTTTAACTGATTTTACCGTGGCACTGCTTATACTTCTTTCCAGAACCGCATGGGCATGGGTCATTACGACCTACTTTATCACCTTCTCTAACAATAGGAGTGTGATCAGCACGTTGAACAGCTTCTTCAGTTCCAACGATAGACTCTGCTTGCTGATGTTGAAAATCACGATGCAAACGCGCTTCTTCGTCACGACGACGCTGCTCCATCTCATCTACGTCAGATTGAGCTTGAACTTGTACTTTAGATAATACACTGATGACATCGTATTTCAGAGTGTCTAGCATTTGTTGGAACAACTCAAAAGATTCGCGTTTATATTCTTGCTTTGGATTCTTTTGAGCATAACCTCGAAGATGAATACCTTGACGAAGATGATCCATCGCGGCTAGATGTTCTTTCCAAAGCGAATCTAGAGTCTGCAGCATCACCGATTTTTCAAATTGGCGCAGTACTGAACCACCGACGGCTTCTTCTTTTGATGTATAAGCTTCGGACCAGCTCGTTATGATACGTTCACGTAATGTTTCTTCGTGGAGATCATCTTCTTTCTCTAACCACTCATTAATTGGTAGAGTAACTGAGAACTCTTGCTGCAAACGAGTTTCCAATCCTGGTACGTCCCACATTTCTTCAATCGACTGAGGTGGAATATATTGTTCAATTACACCTGCAATAACATCCTCTTTGACGTTATCAATCGTGTCAGCGATGCTTTCTGCGTCCATAAGATCATTACGCTGCGAATACACAACTTGTCGTTGGTCATTCGCGACGTCATCGAACTCCAGTAATTGCTTACGAATATCGAAGTTACGAGCTTCTACTTTACGTTGTGAATTTTCAATCGCTCGTGAAACCCAAGGATGCTCGATGGCTTCGCCTTCTTCCATGCCCAGTTTTTTCATCATGCCTGAAACACGGTCTGAGGCAAAGATTCTCATCAAACTGTCTTCCATCGATAAATAGAAGCGAGATGAACCAGCATCACCTTGTCGGCCTGAACGTCCACGCAACTGATTATCAATACGACGCGACTCATGGCGCTCTGTACCTAATATGTGCAAACCACCGGCTTCGATTACAGCATCATGACGTATTTGCCATGCATCTTTGATAACAGCGATTTGTTCCGCAGTTGGATTATCCAGTTCAGCGACTTCAGCACTCCAATTACCACCCAACACGATATCTGTACCACGACCTGCCATGTTAGTTGCAACGGTAATAATACCTGACCGTCCTGCTTGAGCGACAATATCTGCTTCTTTTTCGTGAAATTTAGCATTCAAAACACTGTGTTTAATTTTTTGTTCCGTCATTAAACGTGACAGTAATTCAGATTGCTCAATAGATACGGTACCCACTAAAACTGGCTGACCGCGCTCTTGGCAGCTTTTAATATCTTCAATGATAGCACTATATTTTTCTGCAGCCGTCAGATACACCAAGTCAGGCATATCATTACGAACCATTGGACGATTGGTTGGTACAACAACTGTGTCTAAACCATAAATGTGTTGAAATTCGAAAGCTTCAGTATCTGCGGTACCAGTCATACCAGCTAATTTTTCATAAATACGGAAGTAATTCTGGAACGTGATGGAAGCAAGAGTTTGGTTTTCATTTTGAATATGAGCCCCTTCTTTAGCTTCTACAGCTTGATGTAATCCTTCAGACCAACGTCTCCCAGGCATAGTACGGCCAGTATGTTCATCGACAATAATGACTTCATCATCTTTAACAATGTAATCGACATCTCTCTCGAATAATGTATGAGCACGTAACGCTGCTGTCACATGATGTAATAAAGAAATGTTTGCCGCAGAATACAACGAATCTCCTTCAGGCAACAGACCGCGTTCAACCAGTAGCTGTTCGACTTTTTCTTGACCACGTTCGGTCATGTGAACTTGTTTCGCTTTTTCGTCAATACTGTAATCGCCATCACCAATAACATCTTCGGTGTCTTCTTTGTCTTGGCGCACAAGATTAGGTATAAGCGTATTCACTTTCATGTACAGTTCAGAACTGTCTTCTGCTGCACCTGAGATAATCAGTGGTGTTCTCGCTTCATCGATCAATATTGAATCGACTTCATCGATCAATGCGTAATGCAGTGGACGTTGTACACGCTCTTGTGGAGAAAACGCCATATTGTCGCGCAAGTAATCAAAACCAAATTCATTATTGGTTCCATATGTAATGTCAGCGGCGTAGGCTTGTTTCTTTTCTTCTGGCGATAATCCTGCGACATTAATGCCGACAGATAAACCTAAAAATTCGAATAAAGGTCGATTGAATTCAGCATCACGAGCCGCAAGGTAATCATTCACGGTAATAATGTGAACTCCTTTACTTGTGAGACCGTTAAGGTAAGCGGGTAATGTTGCTGTAAGAGTTTTACCTTCACCCGTACGCATCTCTGCAATACGGTTACTATCTAAAACCATACCGCCTACAAGCTGTACATCAAAGTGACGCATTTCAAATATACGCACAGAAGCTTCGCGAACAACAGCAAAAGCCTCTGCCATTATGTCATCGAGAGTGCCGCCATCTGCAATACGTTTACGAAACTCTTCAGTTTTTGCTGATAACTCATCATCAGTAAACTTACTGTACTCAGCTTCTAATACATTTATTTGATTAACTATTTTGCCGAAACTTTTAAGGGTACGATCGTTACGACTACCAAAAACTTTTGTCAGTAATTTTCCAAACATCTGAATCACTTATCTCAATGGAGGCTAAAATTATAAAATTTAATGCCAATGTTCCAATTAACCTGCCTTGCGGTAGACGTATTTTTGCGGATCGATTTGTCGTCCACCCCGCAACACTTCGTAGTGCACATGTGGTCCAGTTGAGCGACCCGTGCTGCCCATACTTGCCACTTGTTGTCCTTTAATGACCACATCTCCGACTTGAACACTCAGAGATGCATTGTGACCGTATCGAGTATGGAGTCCGTTACCATGATCAATTTCGACAAGGTTGCCGTAACCAAACATGCTACCAGCCCATGTCACCACCCCTGCTGCAGTGGCAACAACTTCGGTGCCTTTCGCTCCAGCGAAATCGATTCCTTTATGCATTGCGCGACGACCTGTAAAAGGATCGTTGCGTAATCCGAAAGGAGAAGATAACCAGCCTTTAGCTAATGGACGACCAGAAATATATCGTTCTTTATCTATATGGAGATTAGATACCACAGTTTCAAGTACTGAAAGCTGTTGTTCTCTATGATCAATCTGAGACGCTAACTTATCCATATCTTTAATAAGTTGATTAAGCTCGACGTTTGCCCCCAAATCACTCATGCCGCCAACACCCACTTCATCCGAAAAATCGAATTGCCCGTCAAGATCATTCTGTGAGGCAACCTGTTGGCCTAACGCTTCTAAACGAGTGATTTTGGCTTGCATCCTCGCGACGTGAGTCACTAGTAATGCTAATTGTGATTCTGTTGCTTGCTTGAGATTCAATACTTGCTGCTTTTGTGTTTCTCTTTCTTGACGTTCAGTGTTCATGTCAGCTTGTTGATCATCAAAACGCGCAGTGCTGTTTTGATATAAGCTAATCACAGTAACAGCTAAGATTAAAGGCAGCACTAACCAACGTTTGCCAAGGTGCCAACGTTTTACGTCTTTTCTGCCTTGGATAAATACTGTTACACTCATAGTCTTATTAAGCCACCAATTATCATATGAAAAAGCTCCCTCACGATCTCAGTCAGTTATTGAATATTTCCGGCAAACTTCCTGAACTCAAGGAAAAAGCTGAATTATTATTACGTTTAGACCAACTCATCAAACAACAATTGCAAGGTCCAATTGCGGAGCAAATTAAAGTCGCAAATTTACGTGAAAGCACATTAGTTGTTGAGGTTTCTTCAGCCGCTTGGGCTGCAAGACTCAACTTTCAAAAAGCACAATTACTGCTTAAACTTCAAAATGAAGCGTTACCAATGCTCTCTACTATTGACGTTAAAGTCAACCCAAGGATGTTTGCAGTTGCTTCAAATGTTGAACAAAATCATGCTCAACTTAGTAATACAGCGGCCTCACACATAGAAGCTTTAGCTGAAAATATAGAAGGTAGCCTAGGCCACAAACTAAAACGGCTGGCTGCATTAGCCAGCCGTCAAAGGCATTCTGATGATGATTAGATCGTTATCGCGGAGCTATTAGGTGTCATAAAGCTCACAGGAACATCGGCCTCATTTTCATAACTGACGAGCTCCCATGCTTCTTGTTCTGCCAATAATGCTCTTACTAACTTATTATTTAATGCATGACCTGTTTTGTAGGCTGAAAACTTACCTACAATTGCGTTACCTGCGACATAAAGGTCACCAAATGCATCGAGAATCTTATGCTTTAAAAATTCATCGTCGTATCTCAAACCATCTGGATTCAAGACTTTATATTCATCTAATACAATGGCATTTTCCATACTACCACCAAGTGCTAAATTATTAGCACGTAGATATTCAATATCGCGCATAAAACCAAACGTTCTGGCACGACTAATATCTTTAATAAATCCTGAAGTAGAAAAATCCATTGTCATATGTTGCTGACTACGAGCAATTTCAGGATGTGAGAAATCGATCTTAAAATCGATTTTGAACCCTTGGTACGGCGTAAACATCGCCCATTTATCGCCGTCTTCTACACGAATAGTTTTCTTAATACGCAGATATTTCTTAGGAGATGACTGTTGAGCGACACCTGCTGATTGCAGCAAAAATACAAATGGACTTGCACTGCCATCCATAATTGGAATTTCAGGAGCATCTACTTCAATGATGGCATTGTCGATGCCTAAACCAGCTAATGCGGCAAACAAATGCTCAATGGTCGCGATTTTTACGCCATCATCATTGGCTAGTACAGTGCAAAGCATCGTTTCTCTAACTTGTTCTGCTTTAGCTGGTATGGCAACTATAGGTTCAAGATCAGTACGTATAAATACAATACCGCTATTGATTGGCGCAGGTTTAATTGCCAATGTGACCTTGTTACCCGAGTGCAATCCCACTCCAGTAGTTTTCACCATCTTATGAATAGTTCTTTGAAAAATCATCCAGTTACCGGTACCTAGTTTTATAAATTAAGATATTTCCCGACCAAAAACAAACCGCAGGCAAGTTTGGCTGGTCGGATATGCTAACATATTTTTACGATGACACAAAAAATCACCGTTATTGCATTACAAAATGCAAATCGAAATTATGCTTTTAAATACACATTTTAATCAGCTTGTTTACGTAAAAATGCTGGAATATCTAAATAGTCCAGATCATTTTTTTGAGCAGGACTTGCCTGCCCCACCCCAACTTGCACGACATTCCCAGCCGTAGTCGTTGTCATATCGAGACTTGATTCCGTCACAGAGACTTTTTCAGATGCTCTAGACACTGACAGTACTTCTGGAGTAGATTCTGCTCTATGAGTGGGTTTACTGACTAATGTGATGTCAGGCTTCTTTTCTGCTCCGATACCAGTCGCAACAACCGTTACCCTTAACTCATTACTCATTTCAGGATCAATGACTGCACCAACTACTACAGTGGCATTATCAGAAGCATAAGCTTTAACATGATTACCAACGGTTTCGAATTCTTCAATACTCATGTCCATACCAGCAGTGATGTTCACTAACACTCCGCGCGCACCAGCTAGATCAATATCTTCCAATAAAGGACTTGCCACAGCGGCTTCAGCCGCTTCTTCAGCTCGATCTTCACCGCTCGCGATACCAGTTCCCATCATCGCATTGCCCATTTCAGACATCACAGTCTTAACATCGGCGAAATCGACATTGATCAAGCCTGGACGTGTTATTAATTCAGCAATACCTTGAACAGCACCTAATAATACATTGTTAGCAGCAGCGAAAGCGTCAAGTAACGATGTGCCTCGCCCCAACACTTTTAATAACTTTTCATTAGGAATTGTGATCAATGAATCAACATTTTTACCGAGCGCTTCAATACCTTGCTCGGCAAACGTCATGCGCTTCTTGCCTTCAAATGGAAATGGCTTGGTCACAACCGCTACCGTTAAAATACCTTCTTCTTTAGCTATTTGCGCAACAACTGGTGCAGCACCTGTACCTGTGCCGCCGCCCATTCCCGCTGCAATAAAAATCATATCGCAGCCTTTCATCGCTGCGCGAATACTCTCTTTATCTTCCTCAGCGGCTAAACGGCCGACTTCAGGGTTTGCACCTGCACCCAGCCCTTTGGTCACGTCGCGTCCTAACTGAATCGTAGAACCTGCTGAAGATTTACGTAGTGCTTGAGCATCGGTATTCGTTGCTACAAATTCTACGCCTTCTATATTGTGTTTCACCATGTGTTCGACGGCATTACCACCTCCGCCGCCAACACCGATGACTTTAATCACCGCTTCATCTGAGTGAGTGTCCATGATCTCAAACATAGTCTGAACTCCATATTGCCTGCATTAAAAACTAAAATTCACCTTTGAACCAACTTTTGATCCGAATAAAGGCATTGCTTACACTTTGACGCTCTGGACGTTCAAACTCACTGTCCATTATTCGTCTAGCGCCGTAATGCAATAAACCGATACCCGTTGAATAAAGCGGTTGGCTCACGTAATCGTACAGACCTTTTACTTCGAGTGGGCCTGCGACTCTAACTGGCATTCCAAATGTAGCTTCTGCGACGTCAATGACGCCTTCTATCTGGGCTGTACCGCCAGTCAGTACTATTCCTGCTGCTATCTGCTCTTCATAACCACTATCGCGCAATTCTTGTAATATCAATTCAAACATTTCTTGATATCTTGGCTCGACGACTTCTGCCAATGTATGTCGTGACATTGAACGGGATGGTCGACCACCAACTGATGGTACCTCAATATTATCTTCGCGACTGACAGCTGCACTTCTTGCATTAGCAAATTGTACTTTTATCTGTTCAGCATGAGATAAAGGCGTTCTAAATATTTTTGCTATATCGTTGGTGACTTGATTACCTGCAACTGGTATCACGGCACAATGGCGCAATGCACCATTTGTATAGATAGTGATGTCTGTCGTGCCACCACCGATGTCTACAAGGCACGCGCCTAAAGCTTTTTCATCATTTGTGAGTGTTGCATCTGCTGATGCAATACCAGAGAAAACTAGATCATCCACTTTTAAGCCACAACGCTCAACACATTTTGTAATATTTTTTGCCATATCGTTGGCACAGGTCACAATATGGACTTTTGCTTCCATTCGCATACCTGACATGCCCATTGGGCTTTTAATCCCTTCCTGAACATCAATAGCGTATTCCTGTGGTAATACGTGCAAAATTCGACGTTCCGTCGGGATTTTAACCGATCGGGCTGTATGGATAACGTTATCTACATCTTCCTGAGTGACTTCATCATCATCAATTGACACCATACCGTTTTCGTTTTGACAGGCAATGTGCTTTCCTGAAATACTTAAATAAACAGATGTCACCTGACAATCAGCCATTAACTCGGCTTGATCTAATGCACGTTGCAAACTACGAACAATTGAATCTAAATCGTTCACACCGCCTTTGTCCATACCTCTGGAAGGATGATTACCAAGACCTACGACCGTTATTTCACCGTCAGGTAATACTTCACCTATAATCACGGCGACTTTCGCTGTTCCTATGTCCAATCCAACAATCAGATTTCTATCTTGGTTCTTGGTCATCAGTTATCGACTCTCACTTTGCATTTTGGCCCAGCCAACGGCTAAGCCTGTATCGTATCGTAAATCAATTTTTGCTATGGCCTTATCTTGATTCTTTAAGTAAGGATACACATCAATGAATCGCTGTACTCGGCTTATTTTATCTTCACGGCCTAGATCCAATTGAATACCATTATCAAGTAACAAGTTCCATGCATGTCGCGGTGTTAAACTTAGTTCATTTAAGCTCAGTCCGTTTATTTTTAACAGTTCTGCTAACTGTTCGTAAGTTGTCAGGATATTTTTGGCCATTCCTTCAGGGCCTGATAGCGAGGGTAACGTCAACTCGTCATCCGACATAGCAGCGTCAAACACATCTCCGTATCGATTCAACCACGAACTACTGTTCCAATGAGCAACAACGTCTTGCTCTTTAATAAAGACTTTTAATTTAGCTGGCCATTCTCTCTGTACTGAAGCCCGATAAACCCAAGGTAACGATTCTAATTTTTTTTGAATTTCCGCTACATCAGCACTAAAAAAGCTACTTTTTAATAAGCTTTGTAAAGCTAACTGTATTTCAAGGTCGGTGGTGTACTTTCTATCACCTTTGATCACTACAGCCTCAATTGGTAATTCTTTCGCGTCATTTACGACACGGTTTAACTTCCAACCTGCTGTCCCTAAACCTATTATCACTAAAAACAAAAACACTAAACCACAACAAAAATACCAATTAACTTTATGGCTTTTCCGCTGAAAAATAGCATGCTTTATCTTCAAAAACACAGTAATACAAGCTCCAGTTTTAGTCGTTTTCCCATGTGGTCGAAATTCCCTTTCTAGAATGCCATATCTCATTAATAAATACTGCGTTTTCTACAGTTTTAGCCGTCAACGTGATTCAAAAAACCCAACTCTGTTGCGACCAACTGTTTGGCAACAGCACCGATTGTTCCAGCGCCTTGAGTTAACAGTAAATCATTATCTTGCAATACATCTGGTAACAGCTCTATCAGCTGCGTTTTATCCGCAATGAAAATGGGCTCAATTTTCCCACGTTGACGAATAGCTCTACAAAGAGCTCGCCCATCAGCTCCAGGTATAACTTGTTCACCAGCTGAATAAACTTCTAAAAGAAGTAAACAATCAACCTGAGATAACACCTCTGCGAAATCTTCAAATAAGTCACGAGTTCGTGAAAAACGATGCGGTTGGTACGCCATCACTAAGCGCTTTTTTGGAAAGGCTAATCTTGCAGCTTGGATGGTAACAGCAACTTCACTAGGATGATGACCATAATCATCAACCAACATGATATTTCCCTTGGCTGTATCAAATTCGCCTAAATGTTGAAAGCGGCGACCAATCCCTTGAAACTCAGCCAACGCTTGAGCAATTGGTGTATCGTTTATTTCATCTTCTGTTGCAACAGCAATCGCGGCTAATGCATTTTGAACATTATGTTTTCCCGGCATGTTGAGTGCTACTGGCAAATCAGCTTTACCCTCTCGATGCACAGTAAAACGAGTAACAGTGCCTGTTTGGCTAAAGTTTTGAGCTTGTACATCGGCATCGTCGCTAAATCCATAAGTAACGACTTTGCGACTGATCCTTGGAAGCAACTCGCGCACAATGGGATCATCAATACAAACTACAGCAACACCATAGAAAGGTAAGTTATGGAGAAAATCAATAAACGCTGTTTTTAAATTCTCAAAATCACCGCCATATGTGTCCATATGATCGGCTTCAATATTAGTGACCACTGCGATCATTGGTTGTAAATGCAAAAAGCTAGCATCACTTTCATCAGCTTCAGCAATCAAATAACGGCTGCTGCCTAAACGTGCATTGGTTCCTGCGCTATTCAGTAAACCACCGATCACAAAAGTCGGGTCATTTCCGGCTTCTCCGTAAACACTGGCAATTAAACTGGTCGTAGTCGTTTTCCCATGAGTACCTGCGACAGCAATACCGTGTCGATAACGCATTAACTCAGCGAGCATTTCGGCGCGGCGCACTACAGGGATTCGATGCTCTTTTGCCGATACCAACTCTGGATTGTCAACTGAAATTGCTGTTGATACCACAACGACATCTACACCAATGACATTACTTTCGTGATGCCCTATCACAATGGTTGCACCAAAAGATGTTAATCTGTCCGTTACATTATTTGCAGCGATATCCGAGCCACTGATGTTATAGCCTTCGTTTAACAACACCTCAGCGATTCCACCCATCCCAGCTCCACCTATCCCAACAAAATGTATGCGTTTAATGCGACGCATTTCGGGGATTTGAATTCGTAATTGGGCGTGCTTTTCTGCCTTTGTCATATTATTTTTTCACCGTTAATGCAGCGCAAACTTCTGCCACTCGTTCTGTCGAGTCTAGTATTGCTACCCGCTTTGCTTTCTGCCCCATTTGGACTAATTCTTGTCTGTCATTTGCTAGCATATTCAATTTATTCACTAAACTTTCAACATTAACTATTGGCTGAGGCAATAAAAATGCCCCTCCGGCTTCAACCAAAACTTGTGCGTTTAGCGTTTGATGATCATCGACTGCATGAGGATATGGTACTAAAATACTGGCTTTACCAATCGTTGCTAATTCTGAAACAGTCAACGCACCAGCGCGACATAACACCACATCAGCCCATCCATATGCAGCTTCCATATCGTCAATAAACTCAGCAACTATAACCGTTTCGAGCTGTCCTTTATGCTGATAATCACGTTCAATTTTTGCTTTATTATCGCGCCCTACTTGATGCCAAACCGTAATCGGATGAAATTGGCCTAAATTAGCCGTGACACTAGGCATTAAATCATTAAATACTTTGGCTCCAAGGCTGCCACCAACGACCAAAATTTTCAAAGCATCATTCGAGTCTTTTAACTCTTGATTTCGAAGCTCTATTAACTCTTGTCGGATAGGGTTCCCCACAACTTCAGCATTAATTTTACCGGTAAAAGTATCTTTAAAGGCACACAACACTCGACTCGCAATGTGTGACAGTAACCGGTTGGTCATGCCTGGAATTGCATTTTGCTCATGCAGTACTAGAGGTATACCGAGCAACTTTGCCGCTACGCCTCCTGGTCCGCTTGCAAAACCTCCCATCCCGAGCACAACATCAGGTTGAAATTGTTTAATAACACACCTAGCTTGTATTATTGAACGCAGCACTTTAAAAGGTGCGGTGACCTTTCTTAGTAAGCCATTACCTCGTACACCTTTAATATCGATAAATTCAATATTAAAGCCATGCTGAGGCACAACTTTAGCTTCCATCCGCTCCACAGTTCCAAGCCATAAGATTTCCCACCCCTGATTAGCTAAATATTTTGCAACAGCTAATGCCGGAAACACATGCCCTCCAGTGCCCCCGGCCATGATTAATATTCTTTTTATCACTAAACTGTCTTCACTCATGTTTTACCTCGTCGCTGTACAGCCTGAGTGAGATCTAATCGTCTTTCATGATCAATTCTGATTAACAACATTGCGGCCGCTGTCATAACCCATAAACTATTCCCACCATAACTGATAAAGGGCAGTGTTAATCCTTTAGTTGGCAGCATTCCAATACTGGCACCAACATTCACTACGGTCTGGAAACAAATCCAAATACCGATGGCATATGCTAAATAACCATCAAATGTCTTCTGTTTTTGTAGACAAAGGCTGCCAAGTTGTATCGCTCTAAGTGCCACCCAAAACAACACAGCCAATATGACAAAAATACCAATGAATCCAAGTTCTTCACCAATAACAGCGAAAATAAAGTCTGTGTGCGCTTCAGGTAAATACTCTAATTTTTGAATACTATTTCCTAAGCCTTGCCCAGACCAATCACCACGACCGTAAGCCATCAGGGATTGAGTTAACTGATAGCCACTGCCAAAAGGGTCATCCCAAGGATTTAAGAAAGAGGTTACTCGGCGCATTCGATATTCTGCTGTCGCCACTAAAAAAACAAACAATATGGTGCCAAACAACATCATTAAGAAAAAATCGACCAGTCTTGCTCCAGCTAACCACAATAAACCGACTGTGATGACAAATAACACTACCACAGAGCCTAAGTCTGGTTGCATGAGCAATAGACCCGCATAAACAATCAATACGATAATTGGTTTTATAAAACCAAACATTCTTTCACGAACTTCTTGATGGCGACGAACCAGATAACCTGCGAGGTAAACACAAAAAGCAAATTTTGCGATTTCTGCAACTTGAACTCGAATAGGACCGACACTCAACCAGCGCGTAGCGCCGTTAACGGTAATACCGACAATTAATACTGCGATTAAACCAAGTAGAACGACCATTAGCATGATGGGACTGATTTTTTGCCACCAATGCAATTCAATTTTAAGTACTAATGCAGCGATCAAAACGCAACCGCTTAAGTTTATTAAGTGTCGCAGTACAAAATAAAACTGATCGTTTTTTAAACTCTCACCTTCAGACATAGAAGCTGACATAACCATTACGAAACCTAACGATATTAGCGACATAATCGCTATCAGCAATTTTCGGTCATACAGCTGACTGCCAGGACGTTCGTAATCAACATTCCATTTTGGCCACGACCATTTAAACTCTGAGCCAAATAAATTAAGCTGCTTTTCTTCAGAAGCCATCGAGTGCCTCCACGAGCTGCTTAAAATCATTGCCGCGCTCAGCATAGTTCGTGTACATATCAAGACTGGCACAGGCGGGGGAGAGTAAAACGATGTCACCGGCTTCAGCTTCTTGTAAAGCTTGCATAACCGCTTGAGCCATGTTTTCAACTTGAATAGTTTCATCTTTCAATTTGGCTAACTGCTGTGCGTCTTTGCCAAAAACAATCATTTTCCTGACAAAGTCTAACCCAGCAACAAGAGGTGACAGGTCAGCGCCCTTGGCATCACCACCCGCAATAAGAATAATCTCGCCTAATTGCTCTTTTAATCCAAGAATAGCTGCTAATGTGGCGCCCACATTCGTCGCTTTAGAATCATTGATAAACATTACGCCTTGCTTCTCAGCCACTTTTTCACATCGATGGGTGAGTCCAGTAAATATTCTGATCACAGCAATCATTGCTTCAGTTTCGATTCCTGCAGCATCAGCAAGTGCCATTGCAGCCAATATGTTAGCTTGGTTATGTGAACCCACTGCCGCGGCTTCGCTTACTGCCAGTAACGTGCTATTGCCATGAACAAATGCGCCGTTACGTATTCCCCAATCATCAGACAATGGCACGTTTAGCCCAAAGCTACTTTGATTTTTCGGATATATTGGTGCCGTCAGTTCATCTTCACGATTAATCACAACTAGTTTACTTTGATCATACAAACGAAGTTTGGCATGACGGTAAGCTTTAAAATTCTCGTATCTATCCATATGATCGGCAGTGACGTTCAAACACGTCGATGCGATACAATTCAGACTAGAGGTTGTTTCGAGTTGAAAACTGCTGAGTTCTAACACATATAAATCAGCATTATCCTGAAGTAAGTCTAATACTGGTATTCCAATGTTACCGCCAATGGCTACAGATAATCCGGCTTGTTGAGCCATTTCACCGACCAACGTTGTTACCGTCGACTTACCGTTCGAACCAGTTATGCCAATGACTTTAGGTTGCTGTTCAATAAGTTCTCTTGCAAACAACTCAACATCACCAATGATTTCAATCCCTATATCTGCAGCAGCTTTTACTTCGGCTGTATCTAATGCAATACCAGGACTGATAATGATTTGCTCAGCTTGAACCAAACGACGAACATCAAATCGACCGCAAATTAGAGTAATATCAGGAAACTCTTCAGCCAACACATCGGCACCAGCAGGTTCTAGACGGCTGTCCATGACTAATGGGCGAATGCCTTTTCGGCTAAAATAACGCACGACAGAGAGTCCTGTGACTCCCAGTCCTAAAACAATGTGCGTATAGGCTTCCTGCATGATTTACCTCAACTTCAAGGTCGCAAGACCTAACATGACGAGAAACAAAGAGATGATCCAAAATCGTACTATGACTCTTGGCTCAGGCCAGCCTTTCAATTCATAATGATGATGAATGGGTGCCATTCTAAAAATACGTTGGCCGCGCAGTTTATAAGAGCCTACTTGTAAAATGACTGACACCGTTTCCATTACAAAAACACCACCCATAATCACTAACAAAATTTCTTGTCTTACTAAAACAGCAATCGCGCCAAGCGCCGCACCCAATGATAAAGAACCTACATCACCCATAAATACTTGAGCAGGATAAGTGTTAAACCACAAGAAACCCAATCCTGCACCAACAATTGCCGTACATACGATGACCAACTCGCTTGCACCAGGTAAATAAGGAATATGCAAATAATTCGCAAACTGGACGTGGCCAGACAAATATGAAATCAAGCCGAACGCTGCTGCAACCATTACAGTTGGCATAATCGCGAGACCGTCTAAACCATCTGTTAAGTTCACCGCATTGCTTGAACCGACAATAGTGAAATACGCCAGTACGATAAAGAACCCACCCAGCTGAGGCATAATGTCTTTAAAGAAAGGAATAACGAGTTGAGTTTCTCCGATACTGCTTGCTGAAGCATACAAATACACTGCAACAACTATCGCAGCCACTGATTGGAAAATGTACTTCCATCTTGCAATAAGTCCTTTTGGATCTTTTCTGACGACTTTACGATAATCATCTAAGAAACCAATTGCACCAAAACTGAACAGGACAAATAACACTACCCAAACATAGCGACTGCTCAGATCACCCCACAGTAATACGCTGGCAAAAATTCCAAATAGGATCAGTAATCCACCCATTGTCGGAGTACCACGTTTGCTAAAGTGTGATTCAGGACCATCATTTCGAACCACTTGACCAATTTGCATCAACTGCAAGCGCTCTATTAACTTAGGCCCTAACCATAAGCTAAATAGCAATGCAGTTACCAATCCTAAAATAGCTCTGAAGGTAACATAAGAAAATACATTAAAACCCGAATAAAATTGGGTCAAATATTCCGCTAGGTAAACCAGCATCTAACTCCACTCCTCACGCTCATAGGCGTTATTCAATGCTTGTACTACATGTTCCATTGCGGCACTACGCGAACCTTTAACCAGTAAATTCACCTGTTCGTGATGCTGATTAATCTCGTTAATTAACGCCAATACTAGGGCGTCTAAATTATGAAAATGTCTACCACCAAAAGCGGTAGAGGTCAGCTGACTGACATGGCCTTTCGTGAAAACTTGCTGAATGTTTTTATTTTTTGCGTAAGCACCCAATTCTTGATGCATAGCATGTCCTTTACAGCCTAATTCAGCGAGATCTCCTAACGCTAAAATATTGTTTCCATTGCGCATTGACAGCCAATCAATAGCCGCAACTACAGATGAAGGATTGGCATTATAACTGTCATCAACAAGGAGCACACGTCCAAGTTGCTTAGATTCCATTCGTCCTGCCACTGGTTTGACTAACTGCAAGCCTGTAGCAATAACTTCAATATTAATACCCAAAGCGATACAAACAGAGGCTGCTGCGAGAGCATTGTAAACTTGATGTTGACCATTCAATGACAGTTGGATTTCAGTATATTTATCTCGATAGCACAATTCAAAAGAATACTGTCCATTCTTATTTTCAATAAGGTTTCGCGCGATAACATCGGCGGATTGCTGAATACCAAAGCTTAAACGATGATGAGGATGACAAGATTGTTTTAGTTGCTCAGCAAAGTCGTCGTCGGCATTATATACGCCGACACCTTCTGGCAATAGATGACGAAAAATTTCAGATTTAGCTATCGCTACGCCAGCTAAACTGCCAAAACCCTCAATATGAGCCTGACCAATATTATTCACCAATGCCACTTGAGGCTGGACCAAGTTGGAAGTGTAATCAATCTCCCCTGCGTGATTAGCACCAAGCTCGAACACGCCAAACTCGTCATGTTCTGTTAACCTCAATAAAGTTAATGGTAAGCCAATGTCGTTATTGAAATTTCCTGCGGTATAAAGCACTTGATGTTGCTGTAATAAAATTGCAGAAATCATTTCTTTTACACTGGTTTTTCCATTAGAACCTGTTATCGCAATAGATTTTGGAGACACTTTTTCTCGTACTAAGCTTCCTAATAGGCCCAGTGCAATTCGAGTATCTGTTACCAATAATTGCGGCACTGCTACGGACAGTTTTTTCGACGTAATGATTGCTTCAGCACCATTTTCAATTGCTGTTGATATAAAATCATGTGCATCAAACCGTTCGCCGATTAAAGCAATAAACAACCCTTTATCACCAATATTACGGCTGTCTGTACTGACACTTTCAATAAAACCATCTGCGCCAATAAGCTGTGCATTAAGATACTTCGCGATATCAGATAACAGTAATGTGATCATGTCTGAGCCCTCACGAGTTCAGCAACTAAAGCACGCTCATCATACTGGTGCTTGACGCCATTAATTTCTTGATAGGTTTCGTGCCCTTTTCCAGCCAGCAATAACACATCACCGGATTGTATTTGAGCAAATGATCGCTTAATGGCAGCAATCCTATCAGCTTCTACTGCAATCGCTTGCGGCTGTTTAATGCCTGCGAGAATATCAGCGATAATTTTTTCGGGTGATTCCGTTCTTGGATTGTCACTTGTTATGACGACATTATCCGACTTTTGCTCTGCGGTGGTTGCCATCAATGCGCGTTTACCAGAATCTCTATCTCCACCACAACCGAATACACACCATAATTTGTTATCGCAGTGCAATCTAACTGCATCCAAGGCTTTAGCAAGCGCATCAGGCGTGTGAGCATAATCAACAACTACTGAGGCATTATTTTTGGTGTGATAGCACTCCATTCTGCCTGCAACAGCTTCAAGTTCTGGCACTTTAGTCAGCAGTTGATGAACATCAAAGCCTTCTAATGCCATGACCGTAATCGCTGCTACTAAATTAGATAAATTAAAATGCCCCAGCAAGGACGATTCTATTTTCCCATGACCTTGAGGCCATAAAATATCTGCAGTCATTCCTTGAGGGTGAAATTGTTCATTACTGGTTGCAAACTGCGCTTTATGCTGATGTTCAACACTGAAACCAACAGTTTTGTCTGAACCCATCTCAACAAACCACTGGTTAGCCGTATCATCATCTAAATTTAAAACTCGGTGAGATAAAGAATCAAACTGAAATAGATGCTTTTTAGCTGCGGCATAAGATGCCATATCACCATGATAATCGAGATGATCACGGCTCAAGTTTGTCATTATCGCACTTGAAAAAGGAATGGCGGCCACACGATGTTGAATCAACGCGTGACTCGATACTTCCATCACGCACAAGTTAGCACCTTGTTGCTGTAACTCGTGTAATTGTCTCGCCACAGTAATCGCGTCTGCCGTTGTATTCCCAGTATTTTGCATTTGCCCCAAAAGGCCATTACCTAACGTGCCCATAACTGCTGACTTTGTGCCAACTAACTGCGCGAGTTGTGCGATGAGTTGGGACACGGTCGTTTTACCATTTGTCCCTGTCACTGCAATAATCGTTAACACATTATGGTCAACAGGATAACGATGACAAGCAACGGCTGATAGCTGTTCAGCAAGCTGATAGAAATGCAAGATTTTGCCAGTACCTTTCTGCTCGACAAGCCCATGATGTTTAAGTTCATCACTGTGAACTAAACAGAGCAATGCACCATGTTCTTGGGCTTGTTGAAGAAATTCTCGGCCATCAACTTGGTGACCTGGAATAGCTACAAATACATCGCCACGCTCAACTAATCGACTATCTAATACTAAATGTTGTAAAGACTCATCACCCAAAGTGTTGAGCGTTATTGAATCAAACCACGGAGCCAGTAAATCACACAATCTCATTATTTAGCTCCTCTTGAATAAGCGGCTAAACGGGATTGCTCTGTTGAGCTGATAGGCTCTACGTTAAGCATCTGCAATGAGCCAGACATGACTTTAGCGAATACAGGGCCTGCAGCATCACCTCCATAGTAACTGTCGGTTTTAGGATCATTTATCACTACTGAAATCGCTAACCTAGGATTATTAACCGGCGCAATACCTGCAAAAGAAGCCACGTAATCATCACCATAACCACCAGCGACCGCAATACGGCTTGTACCTGTTTTACCCGCGACTGGATAACCATCAATGTGTGCTTTTTTAGCTGTGCCGCCTTTTTCAGTCACACCAACCAGCATTTTCATTACACTGTTGGCAACTTGTGGGTCAAGTACTTGTTCGCCCTGTGGCTGTTTAGTTAATTTCAAAATAGAGACAGGATAAAGTACTCCACCACTGCCTAGCGTGGCATACATGCGTGCCAGTTGTAGTGGTGTAGCGGTTAACCCATAACCAAAAGCCAGCGTGGCTCGCTCATAGTCTGACCAACGATGGCGATCGTGAATTAACCCTGCACTTTCTCCAATCAAATTAATACCTGAGTAG
>VSKX01043870.1_pt1 | contig 18384 bp, 15 predicted proteins | sample 4799481 | NCBI WGS metagenome assembly VSKX01 (sample SAMN12179537, study PRJNA552185) | sponge metagenome | biome: deep-sea hydrothermal plumes; feature: spots directly above weak diffusing fluid; material: sea water; isolation source: sponge from the Swan site of a hydrothermal vent ...
GCTTTGGCTTTGCTGCTGGGTCATTCCTTGTCCTTGCTGTTGCCCAAGGACTCCCTTGTTTTGCTGCATGTGGATACGCATGACATTGTACACATGTACAGTACTGTACTGTAATTACGTGTACAGGTACGTAAATGCAGGTAGGCAGGAATACAAAATACACTGATCTACATACACGAAACACTACCTGTTGTTGTGCTAGCATTCCTTGTTGCTGACTCATCACATTCTGTCCAGGCTGCGTTTGCTGGCCCACCATTCCTCCAGAGTTTCCAGGCTGTGTTTGCTGGCCCATCATTCCTCCAGAGTTTCCAGGCTGTGTTTGCTGGCCCATCATTCCTCCAGAGTTTCCAGGTTGCGCTTGCTGGCCCATCATTCCTCCAGAGTTTCCTGGCTGTGTTTGCTGGCCCATCATTCCTCCAGAGTTTCCAGGCTGCGGTTGCTGACCGATGATTCCTCCAGAGTTTCCAGGCTGCGTTTGCTGGCCCAATATTCCTCCAGAGTTTCCAGGCTGTGTTTGCTGGCCCATCATTCCTCCTTGTTGATTGAAGCTTTGCTGTGGCTGTTGGCCTTGTCCTATGATTCCTCCACGTTGGCCCATGAGCCCACCTCCACTTTGCTGTCCCATCATGTTCGAGCCTTGTGCTTGAGATATGGTGTGCTGCATACTAGCTGGCTGAGTGTAAGAGCTTGAAGGTTGAGGGTAGTTCTGAACCACTTGTGCAGCACTCTGCTGGAAACTAGTTGATTGCTGGATGCCACTTTGTAATTGCTGTTGCTGTTGCTGTTGCTGTTGTTGTTGCTGTTGAAGTTGCTGGAACTGCAAACAATATTATGCTATACAAGTATGGGCATGATATCATATAGAGCCATACCTGCTGTCGCTGAGTCTGTCTATTGATCAGAACTTGCTTGATAACGCTAACAAATTTATCCTGTACACACCAAAACGTTTTAACGGTTAAAAAATTATTTTAATTATTAAGCTACCTGCTCGAGTGGTATCAGCCCGGCAAACTGTTTATTGTTATAGACCAAGACCATAGCTTTGATGGGACATGCTGTGTTGGCACCAACCAGATGCACTATAGCAAACTGCAGGCACATGCACAATAAACATAATCATTATTATGTAAGCTATGCTAATACGGTTATTGGGGGGGCGAGCCTAAATATGAACTAATGTCTTTTCTTGTTCAGTTGACCACTCTTTAGCTTGTCATAACTATAGCTCATACGTACATCAACCAATTTCGATATTTCTCATTGTTGTTCTTGTATTTAGACAGTGCGCGTTGGAAAAGAGATGATCATATTATACCAGGCAAAAGTTAGCTACTCTGCCTATCTGTCCTACAATGAAATTTACTGTGTAAATTTACTTACAATTTACTTCCGGTGGTCAACTGAACGCAAACAGAGATTATTGTTACTATATAATTATTGTTACTATATATTGCGTGTGACTAACTTTTTAGTTTTGCGAGCGCTTAGAAAACAACTCATTTTTTTTTATAAAGTGTGCTGAAATTGTACTCAATCGCAAATGTTTTTTTGCATAGTAGCGATTGAAAAGAGCATTTTGTCAGCAGAGTCAAGTGACATCTCATGACAACTCTCACCATTTTATTAGAAGCCTCGATAGACATGAGCTGGCGCAGAACAGACAAATTCTGCTTTAAGGACTCTTGAAACTGGAAAACCACCGTCTTGAGGTTTGTGGTGCCTCCCTTAAAGTCCATTCCATTCATTATAGAATTCTGCATCACACAAAAGTACCAAATTATGCAAGAAGCTCAGCTGGACATTGTATGTATGTACTTACTAGCATAGCTCTAGGATAGGCACTCATTGTCATCTTTGGTGGCCATGTTTTAGGTTGTCTGCAGGGAATTCAACAAATAGCATTATTATAAGTTTCTTATGATTCCCCTATATATATATATATATATATAGCCTCCTATGCAGGCCTCTCCAAAGAAGGAGGCCTGTCACTAGTTGCACACGCATGCGCATTGTTCTTGCATACTTTGTCCGTAAAATACATAGTAAATTCGTTATAATGATATACAAAAATAAACGGTGAAAAATTACAAGTTTGAGCATGCTTTATAGCACCAGAAAAACAAGACTTAGACTGACTAGGACCAACACTTGAACTTGACACATCTTGAAACAAACTTGCACATGAAAGGACAAATGTAGTTGCATAATACTGTACGAAACTCAAAGTTGTTATTTACTGACAGTATACGTAGTTATCTGTATTACCCAGAATCTAGGTAATGGTTAGCGCAGGCACATGCAACTTATACCAGGCCTAGAAGGATGATAGGCCTGCATGGTCTCGAGGCTAAGTCCCCTACTGCCCTAGCTACTCACACTTCCTGAATGACATCACTCTTGGGAGTGGTTACAGAGCACTGAATCTGCCTCATCTGACGCTGGTTTTCATGCTGCATGTACACAGAGAACACGTACATCCTTAGTGATAATCCTCGAGGGCTACCACTAAGAGCACTAGAGGACACAAGTATGTATGTACTGCATGTACTCACCATGTCTGCTACCTCCATAATACCGGTCCAAATAGTGACAGGAGGACGAGGAGCTTGCTGAGCTTGCAGTGGAAATCCTTGTTGCTGTGCCTGCAGAGGAGGGTGGGTCAGCTAGCATATTCTGTGGACAAATATTTCGCAAATTGCCCTAAAAATGAATTTCGCGGAATCAATTTTCGTGACCAGAGCGATCCTGTGCTGCAGCAATGGTGGCTCCACCCTTTGCTATATTGAACGCTGGCACAATTTTGCAAAGTTTAATTTTGTGTTTTGCTTAAATCCTCGAAATTTATTCACCACGAAAAACCCGCTATACTATGTGCAGTATTGTATTTCACCTGAGCTGAGGCAGGGGCCATCGAGGAAGGTGTGGTTTGAGGGGCTGTTGGGATGGGTGGTGTAGGTACACGATGCATGTCCCCCGTCACACTAGCTGTTGGCCCATTCATCACATTACCGGTAAAGGTCTGTGCCTGTGAGACTTGTGACGGTTGGCCCAGTCCAACTCGACCAGGCTGGCCAGTGCCACCAAGGTTGGATATGTTATGCTGCACAGCAATAACAACATTTAAGCACATTTTTTAAGTAGAAAGCACCACTCTTTAATACCGCAAAAGTAGTTCTTTAAGAACTTGCACAGCCACGATATAACATAAGCCATATCAACAGAAGACATGCTCACCTGTTGGGTCATCGGTACTGTGGTTTGAGTGTTTGGAACAGAACCGGGACCTGGCTGAGGGACAGCCGAATTACTCGGCTGAACAGACTGAACAGACCCTTGCTGGGCTTGAAAGACAGCCTGTTGAGCAGCTTTTCTAGCCATTTCTAAGTTAGCTCCAGTACTCCCGGGCCCGGCAGAGGGAATTCCCCCCGATACTGTCCTAATCATGGGCGACCCCCCTTGAGTAGACGTGGCTAGAGGGGTAACAAAAGTAGGCTGAGTCTCAGATTTGATTGTGCTTTGTATGGATATCGATTCGCTCTCTATCAAGTTGCTAGGAGGTTGCATTGAGAAGGTCTTGCCTGTGTTGTCAGGCATATTGGGAGAAATGATCTGTATTGGGTTGTGACTACTGCTACCGGCTGGACGACCGGTAGGAAGGCCTGGAAGAGCATTGGTTTGGGCCCCCACTGGGTTATTAACTAGCTGTGATGTGGGGAGTGTGAAGCTAGTGGAGTGGGTGATGTCGACAGGTGGTGGCTCCTGTTTGACAGGTGCAGTTGTAGAGAGGGTCAAAGGAGAGTCACTGCGAGTCTCAACTTTTATTGGCACATCTGGCGGAGAGGGTTCTTCTATTTTAACAGTTGCGGTAGTTGTGTCCATTGGAAAATCAGCGACAGTTCCTACAGAGTCGACCTTCTCTTCAAGTTGAGCCTTTTTCCGCTCCTTGATAGCTACAGACAATTGTTCAATACGCATTTTAGTCGATACGATACGATTTATAATTATGTCGTACCTGTCAATTGGAATCCTTGCAGTAAGACAAGATGACCGGGATGCAGGGCATGGTCTAGCGCATCGAGAGGTGAGGCCTCTGTCTCAAGAGGAGGAGTGGGCAATGTCTTCTGAACAAGATGTCTCAGATCAGCCAGACAGCGAGGAGAGATGAGAGAAAGATTAGTGCCATTCTGTGATTGAGTCATTCAAGAGATAAAATACAGCACTTAAAATACAGTGCTTAAACCAGCACTATACATGTAGCACTATACATGTAGCGCTATTACCTCAACAAGCAGTTTAATTATTTGCGGTGCTGTTTTCCCAGCACACTTGAGTGACTCTACACAGGGTTGCTTTGAGGGTGACTGGTTGAGCACCAACACACAATGCTTCTCTACTGTCACATCAGGACTCACACTGGGAATGGTAGGTTGATACGATAAACATTGACTGCATATAGGCTCTGTGTGGGTATGAGGAATAGTGCAGTAAGAGCTCACCATGACTCTCTTGTGCTTTGCATCAGCTTCCCCAACTCCATAGCAGCACCCAGACCCTCAGAGAGTGGCAAGGTGTGTCCCACAAGGCCACCCTCTAGCCTGTATACATACATGTACACAACAATAGACAGTACAATGTGTGGAATAAGGGGGCGGCTACCTCACCTCATGTCAGAGATCCACTTGAGCAACTTGATGGGGTTGTTGGTGATGGGATAGTACGTGCACACAGGGCGGTAGGTGAGGGAAGCTGGGTTTATAGTAACTAGACCATACTGAACTGGGGCAGTCTGGATCAGCAAAACAAAAAATATGGTTTACAGGTAAACCCTCTGAACAAGGGGACAGAGCCAAATGCACTTGTCAGAGCTTCGTCAGAAGTTTGCATTTTTTTAAATGGGTGAGTTTTATTTTTTCAATTTCAATGATTTCTGAAAGCCCACAAAAAACTCTGTTAAGATTACATGCATGTGCTTGTTTAAAAACAGCCTGATTTTGACAATTTCACCCACTTTTACAGTCCATGTTTTAAAAAATCAACACCAGCAAAAAGTACCTAATGCGAGCGAACACATAGTCTGTAAAAGAGGTATAGAAATGCACATATTAAGTGGTCATTCCTCAAGCTATAGGTCTAAAGCCTGGTTCGCAATACACGTAAATCGCTGACGCAATGTGCCGCGTGAACGTGAATAGAACTCAAGTCTATTCCAACGTGAATCGCATGCACAACCCCCACAGAGCAGCACATTACGTGTATTAACAAGGCTTGAGAAAATAACCCGCTATAATTATATGACACTATGTACAGTGAAAAACGACGTCAGAGCAGATAGACTGGAGACCACGCCTCTTTCTATAGGGAGAAGAGAACTGAGACTACAGAAACAGACGTGGTCTCCAACAGAAACAGGTGTGGTCTCCTACAGAAACAGGCGTGGTCTCCTACAGAAACAGGCGTGGTCTCCTACAGAAACAGGTGAGGTCTCCAACAGAAACAGGTGTGGTCTCCTACAGAAACAGGCGTGGTCTCCGGTCGGTCTAAGTAGCAGATAGCTATTTAGCACTGAATTGTGGCATAGGTTGGGTTGGGTATTAATTACTGCTCTCCATATCTCATTATCAACTTCATGCATCATGTAATTTCCCTATCAACTTCATCGTGTAATTTTCCTCATGTACATACGTACAGCCTAGTCTAGTCATCCTTGCCAACTAACTTGCATTCCATAAGAGATCTCTGGTAGCTTCCCGCCATTGAAGTGCCTGTAGAGTACAGTACAGTATACACAGAATCAAAAAATTCATTGTCTTGGCATAGCTAGCTAGCTCATGCACTCACTCAACACACGGTTGAATGTACTCCTTCAGTAAGAATGGTAGAATTCCACTAAGACATGCTGATGAATCTACCACGAATATAACGTCTCTGTGATCCAAAGAGCCCGAGACAGGTCCTGGGATGACCATCTTTCTTTTTGCTAGTCTGATGGATCGCCGCCCTCATTGTGTTGCGGCTGATTCACGAGACTACTTTTTTTGCATTGACGCGCGACAAATACAATAATTAACTACACGCAACTATTATTTGTATTTGACACGCAATCATTAAAGCAATTATTATTAACCACAAACTTGTTGACGTACAGTTGTATATAACATGAACACAGTACACAAAACATAATAATACACAAAAAAATGAGATAGACTGGGCTCATAATAATTATTAAATTGATGTTTCTGATCCAACAATACTAAGCTGAGTGTCACTTATACTTGGCAGTATTTCTAACTTAGCAGGAGCTAGAGACGGTTTGTCTCTTGATTCGTGTGACGATGATTTACAGTTCGAAAAAGTATCCAAATCAGACTGATGTCTGTCGAGTGGCATAGATGCTTCCTTTGTGAGGTTTGTGAGTTTTGTGAGGGGTGTGGGGGTAATATCACGAGCATCACTGTCGCTAATGGCCAAATCATATGACGAGAAACTCTCGCTATCCCTCGACAACGAACAGCTGTGAACGGGCGAAGACTGCGGACCTGTCACAATAATGTCTGGGGTAATACTATTACAGCCACTGTATGCAGAGTCAATGCTGTCTCTTAGCTCTTCCTCGACTAGTCGCCTTCCTTCTTCTCGGGTTTGCAGAGTATTTGACGTTTCACACGCAGAGTTATCTGATTGTGCTTCTATTGTATCCTCTCTAATCTCTTCTTGTGCATCCTGAAAGTCTGCTGAGCACACTGACTGGTTTTCGTCTTCTTGTTCCTCGGGAATACCAGGCAGCTGTTTATTAGACGAGTCTTGACTACCGCCCAGAGAGTTGCTGTTGCCAAGATTAGTTTCAACTATTCTAACAGGAGATTCCTCTTTAGCAGCATCAGCAGGAAGATCGGCAGCTTGCCCGCAGCCGAGTATAATGTTTAGCGGGTGTGCGTTGCTGACATTGTTTGAAGATTTATTGGATGTTGCTGAGTCACCGTGCGTTTCTGCTTGTGCGATGGAATATGACCTTAGAGACGAACCAAATGAGAAGGGCAGCGATGCTCGTCTGCCCATGTAGACCCCTGGAGGGGGGCTTAGAGAGGGGGGAGAGCGTATAGGAGGGGTAGAGGGGTTGCTCATAGCTAGGTGGAGACATATGCTGTTAGAGCGTGGTCTCTGTATTGGGTGCAGGGGATTGCGCGGGGACGTCGTTGGGAGAAAGGCACTCGATCCCCTCTTGAGTTGATAGCGCTTAGAATGGGGTATTGAGCTCACTCGATCGTTTGATGATCTCTTTAGCATGACGGACAGTTTTTGGCGAAACTGACGTGTAAAAATAGCATATATGAATGGATTGAGACAGGCGTTCAGGGGGTAAACTAGAACAATGAGATACTTGGCTTGTGATGTGTTTACTGCCTTTATGTCCCCCAGAGCAAGATATCCAATCACCACAATAGGAATCCAGCAGACAAAAGCCGTGACTATTAAAATAGCAATCTTGGCAGCAGCTAACGAAAGGTCTCTTTTCTTTTGCTGTGCAGCTGGAGACTTGCATATACTTCTAAAAATGTACGCATACGAACACAGGATTATCAAGAAACCGATCAGATGTAGACTCAAGAGTGTCCCAATGTACAGTTTGTCTGTCCATTTCTCGGTGACGTAGGGAAGACAAACTGCCACTTGACTGTACGAGTTGATACCCACTAAAGGGAGAGCAGCCAATAGTGCAGACACAAGCACGGCAATAATGGCTGCTACAGTGGCCACTTTCATCTTGACCTGTTCATTCTTATTGAAGGCGTTGGCAATCGTGTACACACGCTCTAACGTAAGCAGCACAAGGATGAATACTGAGAGCTCACTGGCAAACACTGCAATAAAACCAGCCGCTTTACAGCCCGGTCCATTCTGCCAATACAGTGCCGACTGATAGAAACTAATCTCGCCGTACGTACGAATATCCACAGCAGCCAAGAAAGCCAGATACACGCCCATGCAAAAATCAGCAAATGCCAAACAGCAGATGAGAAATTGGTAGACTTCGAGTCTTTCTTTAGTTGCAATGGAGATAAACAGAACAGCTCCATTACCAAGCAGAGCCACGATCCACAGAAACCACACAAATGCTCTCAGAGGCCAAGGGTCAATTAGATTGGCACAGGGGGAGAAATCGTTGGGGTGGGGGGAACAGTTCAGAGCTGGACCAAACGAAACGCCAGGCCTATCTCCAGAAGGGCCAAATGTAGGTACTTCTTTTCCTAAATTGTGGTCAGGAACAGTCAGTTCAACGTTACAGTTTGGTAAAAATTTGACCGTGAAATTGAATGTTTCGCTAAGGAGAATCCACCTCTCTTGAGCTTCTAGAGTGAGTTCGCCGCCAACACAGTCCTTCCCAATCTCTTTAGTCGTCTGAACGAGTGGTTCTGGAGTGGGAACGACAGTAGGATCAGCTGTATTGTTCTCATCACCGTGATCAACGAACGTATGTGGTTTTCTATTCATTTCGCTCCAGATGCAGCAGTGGTAGGCATATGTGTACATAATATCAGTGACGTTTGGGTATGCAACAACATCAGGCACCTGGTACAAATCAAAATTGTCCTCAACGAAAAACTCGGTGAGCCACAACAATCCACTAGAAGGGAACTCTAGCTCAATCAGCTTGTTGGACGAGAGATTTAGTTTGTTTATTTGGCTCCTTTTCGGTAAAACATCCGTGCCAAAACTTTCCAGTTCATTGGTGCTTAGATCCAGTATACTAAGGTACTTAGCGTTTTGTGAAAAAAGCCCATCGTCCAGTTGTTCCAGATGGTTACCACTCAGATCCACATGAACAAGCAGTGAGGTGTTGAGGAATATGTTTTCTGGGAGGGTTGTCAAGTTGTTCCATTTAACGTGCAAGTACTCCAGATTCCCAGTATCTCTGAAGCAGCCCTCAGAAATGCTGCTAATTTGATTATTGTCGACAATCAATAGTCGCAGGTAGTGTTGGTTCTCGAATGTGCTGTACTCGAGCGACGTTAAACGATTGTTAGCAAAAGCTAGAGACTCTACTTTGCACCCCTTCAAAGACGGCAGATGTTTTATTTTATTGTTCTCGGCTTCAATCATTTGTAACTCTGGGATGTATTCGCACATGTTATCCGGTAGTGACTCCAGTTCACCGTTCTTGATATGAAGAATGTGCAATTTTGGGAGGTGAAATTTTGGAAGATGTTTCATTTTCAAGCCATCTAGATCCAGATACGAAATTTTAGTATTGTCAACAAATGCATATTCTTCGATTAACTGTATTTTATTGCCTCTGAGTAAGAGTGCACCAAGTAAGTTCATATCCTGAAGGTCTTGTTGCCTTATTTCGAATATCATATTGTCTTCAAGTTCCAGCGTTCTTAAATGAGGAAATCCAGACGATGGCAAATTCGGAATGTGCGTAAGATTATTGTGAGAGAGCGCGAGTTTATAAAATGAACCTTTCCTTCCAAAGCCTAATAAAATTCGATCGTCCAATTTATTATTTTCGAGATTGAGAGTACCAAGATGAGTCAAATTCTCAAAAGGTTGGCCCTCGATTCGTTCAATATTAGAAAAGCCGAGATTTATAAGACGAAGATAGGCATTCTCCAAATGTGTGAAATCTCTGTGATGCACCACTTTTATGTTGTTACCATCGAGGTACCTGCACGACGATATATAATAGATACAGTCACTACATGGCACAGAGTTTAACTGCAATAAACTTACAGCTTCTCTAGAGTTCCTAGCTGTTTGAACAGCACCCTCTTCAGATCAGTGATATTACAGAAACTAAGATCCCTAAATGAGAGATAGATAGTGTGTGTACATAATAATAATACTGAATACATACTAGACTATCCAAAAACAAGTCATAGGCTCTAAAAGGTAATTTCTAGACTGTCACAAGCTATACTAGCAAGTTGTGCCACAAGCTATACTAGTAAGTTGTATCAAGAGTACATATTATGCATGCACTCACAGTTCATGAATGTTTTGAAGTCCTTGGAAGACTCGTCCTTTGAAGACCCCTAGGTTGTTTCCATTCAAGTAGAGCCGCTCCAACTGGAGCATTGTCTCAAACGATCGTTCCTCAATTGTCCTGACACCACTGTTCTGTACAGAGCTGCAAAAGGGAGGACGGAGACAAACAGTAAATGTGTCTAGCCTTTGACCAGTATAAGCATGACCACCACAACACGAGGAGGTTGGACACACATCATAATGTCATGTGACCCCTACTCCAGCCAGCAGGTCGTTCGCAATTAGCTTGCTTATTTTTTTGCGTATAGACACAATCCTGGAAGTTATAGGCTCGGAACTTGATCTAAAGATCATTAGCAGATCACATGCAATCTCTCTTGTGGCCTTTTAGAAAGCTAGATACTCGATCAATTCTTTCCTTGATACTAAACCACTTGCACGTGCAAAGATTGCACTAAGTAGTGCTGACATGGCATATTTAGGATCAAATTCATCAACTATAATTCTCATTGCAAAGTATGAAGTGTGTCAAACCTCCTCGGTATACACAGTGCATGGTGGTAATCATGGGGTAATGCAGAATATCAGGTAACTCACAGAAGTTTGAGGATGGCCAATCGTGGTGAGTCATTGATGTCATCATTATGGCACGTGAAATGGTCAGCATTGATAACAGTTATCTGATTCTGATCCAAGTATCTACACACATGCATCAGATATGCAATAAAACAAAAAAGCGGTACGTAGTACAATTTGCTGCAATTAAATTGTACCCCTATCATTCCTATGCCATCGATTGATATGCACAACGAAAAAAAATTCTACTCACAGTTCTTCAAGATTGTTGAAGAAATTGTATTCATACTGGCATGCTTCAAAGGCCGAGAGTCCACAGTTGGACACATCACTACAGGAAAGAGAGAGAGTGAGTGTGTGTGAAAACGAAGCCATGGATATCATTACAGTACTTACAGTGTCTTTACAAAAGGAATTCCATCGAAAGAATCGTGGGGTAGGTTATTCAACGGATTGTCTTGGAGATGAAGCTTTGATATTTGCTCAGTTTGTCTCAGAGCCTTGGGCACAGCGTTGAGTTTATTGTCTCGGAGATCCCTGTTGGGGGGTAGACGGAGAGTCAATGTGGTGGCCGGTAGCTAGGAGCTACAGCCTGCCTATGACGACATTTCAAAGTGGCTTTTTTGAGCAGCCTCAATCTTCTATGACTATAAAATATGTCTACGTGGGTACGTACTTCAATAATGTGTATTCGTGCAGGCCTAGAGGACATAGAATCATTGTGTAATTTCTTTGTAGAGATGGCTACCGCCGACCAGTGTCATGCGCACTATCACCCATGCAATAGATACCGGGCCCTTTTTTCGCTCAGCGTTCAATCGGAGGAAAAAACGGCCTGAGAACGAGGCTAGGTAAGGTGTGGCCGTGCTAAACTAAAGTAGACAAAACTATGCATGCATGTATACATTGTAACTCACAAAGTGTTTAGATGTAGTCCATGCAGCGCACCATCAGGTATCGACTTCAATTCATTGTGACCCAGTTGCCTGCATGTACATGTGTGTGTGTGTGTGTGTGTGTGTGTGACGTGAGGTTAAATAAGACACATTCCAGGCATCCACACAAAAGCCGACAAGCTATTGTATAAGACTTTTCACAAGTTTCCTTATGCAATTGTGATGGCCATCTGTGGTGTAGTGCGCACACAGAGGCCCTGTACAGTTGGAAAAGCAGGTAGACACACAGGTATGCCATATTACACACCAACAAGTCACTAGAAACCATGCATGCCCGTCAGGTCTGCTGTCTCCAGTATGATTGAGTTAAACTAGTTGCCAATTGGCAGAACTGTGTTGTCCAGTGTTGATTGCATTTTTCCCCACCTTAGGACTCTACTAGGAATTTGGCTACCTGAATTTATAGACCAACTGAACACACTTATCACTTTCCAGCAAATAATCACCTCTATTTTATGGGATGCAGAAAACAGCTCTCTACACTAAAGCCTTGTTCACAATACACGTAAATCGCTGATGCGACGTGCCTCGTTGAATAGAACTCGAGTCTATTCCTCAACATGCCACCACACACGAACGCACACACTCGGTACTGGAAGATTACCACCTAGCTGTTACCATTAGCAACAATCAAATTAGGAGGCTGGTCTAGACAGTAGGTGCCACACAGATTGAAACAACTGTTAACTATGCATATAATGAGACTATGCATGTATGAGACTGTGTGTGTGTGTGTGTGAGCTAAACTGTAGAACAATAGAGAGCAGAGGTCAACACAGTTTCAACGTTGCATGCTATCTATTCATTCTCGATAGGCTAATTATACATACACGTATAATGTATATAATAATAATTACAGGGCAGAGGATTGAGACAATTGTAGGAACTAAGACAATGGCAAAACTCGTTTAGCGTGATTCAATTAGTTGACCACACTCAAATCATCAGCTACACAAGTGCTTGCTTGCATGCTAGCTGTCTAATATCACACCTCAGGGAACACCTGTTGCTAGCTAAGTGCTTCTCATAACTGTGCATGCACAGTCCTCAGTCCCACGGTTTTTACTAGAGCGCGTAAACGGCAACTAGTTAGAACCAATTGGAGGCAATTTGGAAGTTCAAACAAAATGCATTGAAATAAATTTGGAGCTATTAACGAATTTCACCACGAGAGCCTTCCCTATATAATTATAGACAAACAAGAGAGGCAAAACTAGCTATAGTCTATTCACGCTGAAAAGTCTCAGGAAGTAAAATCCAATGTTGTAAATGTTCTCATAACCGTACATCCTATTATAACGAAATTGCATTCTACTCGGGCAAAGGGCGACGAATCTAATGCTACAAATTGCGCATCGAGAGCATGTTCGAGCGCAGAGTTATAGCCGCAGACGTTTTGGACATCTTAACGTGATAAATTATAGTTTGTACTCTTCCCAAGACAATTCTCTCAGTAGCTATATTTATCTACGAATGTTAGGGTTTACATTTTGTTTCTTTGTGCATTTACTTTATGACAAGTTGGTCCCCCCTGTACACGCACCGAGGCCACTAAAATAATCAATAACTTACAATACAAACAGGTGTTCGAGGAAACTGTGGGCAAATGCTTTGTCATCTATTTCCGAGATTCTGTTGGAACGAAGATCTCTGCAGAACAAACAAAAGTGTGACCACTAGTTATTGGCACGGCAACACTAATTAATGCACACGTTAAGTTAGTCATTGGCACGGCAAGGTTGTTACAACACACCCACTAATCACCACCCAACCAGAAAGCAGCTGTACTTACATTGTTACAAAAAAAGCTCCGTGGGAATGAAAATCTCGAACACGAACAAGAGATATGTCATTCGAAGAGAGGTCACTGCAGAGATCAAGAATACACACAAAATGTGTGATCATAATTGTTTACGGGCAAAGAATGTTGATTAACTAGGCAGGAGGCATGTAAAGCCTACCAACATTTACACAATGCTTGCAAACACAACACAACACGCTCGAAACCAAGTTAAAAGAAAAGTGTTGGACACAGGACAAGTCTATAATTATATAGATATAGTTACGTATAGGGCATTCAGCCAAATCACAACAAGGTGACACAGAGCTTGACAGTGACCATGAGAAACCATTTAAGGAATCCTTTGTTTTTAATGGAGACATAGTTAGGGAATCTACAGTCAGACCAAGACTATAGAGTTACCAATACACCCTCAGGCAACAGCCATACCAAAACACTGGGAATACCACACAGCCATTCATGCACATTATATAAGGACACTCTGAGTGTTGGGTAAATCAATTTTCTCCAGCTAGGTGGCTGGCCAGTGGCCACTAGAGCCAGGCCAGATAAAAGAGTAGCTGTGGTCACATCAAAGTGGGAGTAACAAGACCAACATAACCAATAGACAAGTACCCACTAACTTGATTGTTGTTAGCATTATCTACACATGTGTGTGTGTGTGTAATGGCTTACTGTAACGTTCTGAAACTCTGAGAGTTAAGCCTGGTTTATAATATAACGCTGGACACTACGTAGCGTCAGGAAAAACTCGATTAGAACAATGTTCTATTCCAGCGCAGCGTCAGGACGCTAGGGTCATATTATAAACTAAGCTTAAACCAGTGCATACACACCACTCACCCCTATCCCAAGCAAGCAATGCCACTGTCCTTACTGACATCAAAATGTACATAATACAGAGTATATTGTTATACCAGACAGCAGTAGTACCAAGGGCGTATAGGTGGGTCGATACACCCTTGGTACTATCATGCGGTGTTTATGATAAGCTAGGAGTTAAATTTGCCCAGACATTTTATGCCATACTGGACATTATCTCTATACCTATAGTAAACGTAAAGCATGTCCTAGCAAAATGAAAATGGGAGGACATTTTCATGAAATGGCTGGAAAATGTCAGGTATTGAACTGTTATCATAAGCATTTGCAGTACTGTACCACACATGTAATAATTCACATGGGAATTATTAAGCTTGTACATTATTACAACACTCCTAGATACTCCCTAGCAACCAAGCTGTCACATCATTTTTATTTAGCCTCTCAGAAAGCAAGTTGACACACAACAAACACATAACCCGATGGAGTTAAAGTCATTTCACATGCACGGCTCCAAAAAAAAACAGTACAGCTAGTATATTGGCCGTGTCTAGGCGCACGGAGAAGGCATCACAAGATGAGTATAGTGCATGCAAACACACTAATATATACACAATGAAGACTCACACACAGTCTGTGGAACACACACTGTTCAGTGTTGCATACATGCACCCACAACCATTTATAGAAACCTTACTGTAAACACAGAAACCCTGTACTATAGCCCACTTTCAAAGCAGTACAGCACAAGCTAGCCCATAATTATAACACACACTCCACACTACTGACACTCACACTCACACTACTGACACTCACACTCACACTTATGAGTTATCACACTCACACTTATCTCACACTCACACTTATCAGACTCACAGTCCACTCACACTCCACGCACACGCACACGCACACGCACACGCACACACACCTAAAGCAGGTATGCAGCCAGAACAAGCATCATTTGCAAACTAATTCAGTACGGAATTCAGTTCATGTAGATTACTAATAGAGCACTAATGGCTGGGAATGAACTTCAGACAATTGCTCCCTAACTCCCCCTAAACCAGGCATGATGGCTCTCTTTGATCCAGTGTAGACATGATTAACTTGGTGTGAGCAAGGATTGTTGTGGTTAGGAGGTAGTACATGCACTATCCCATCATTTAAACTACTCAGGGGGCACTGCTATACTGTACTTGGAAAGGGGACATGTACACAACAGAAAAGTCAGGCCAAAATAGCTCCTGCAGAAGTATAAAGGAGAGTAGGAGAAGGCTGTTGCTAGGCCTACCCTACCATTATAATGCCAAAAGGCTTTGATGTATAGGTAGGCTGTTGTTGGCAGTGCCCCATGGTCACTGGTACCATTTATTGGTCAGTTGGCTAGCCTGCCTCTATACATCCCATAACATCATTCCACTTCACAGCGCTTTACAGCCTCTAGGCTAGGTATACTTACTGTACCCCATAATTGCATGTTCACCATAATTAGGCTAGCACACTACACTGGTAACATTAGAGGTGTATAACCTCCACAGTTCACAGTTTATGCTTCTCACACTGTTATGAATACACATTTTAACTACAAAGCTAGCAGAATTCACAACACATTATTAGCGCTATGGCTCATCTGATGGTCAAATGAATAGCCTCTAGCTAACAACAGCATCAAAACAATCAAGCATTGATTCTCTTCACAACAAACCCAATACTTACATTTCAGCTATTGCCAGTCCAGCGCTGGCGAATTCGTCTAGCTCCTCCACTGGAATTGACGTCAGTCCACGTTTCGAACAATCGACTTTTCGGTTGGAGTCTCCACTACATATACAAGTCTTACAGAGGCTGTAATCACTCGCCGTTAGTGGAGGAGGAGGTGTCGTAGAGTGCATAGTACTAGAGGGTGCAGTGCTATTGGACGGAAAAGCCTGAGCTTTGATAAAGTTGGAGTGCACAGACAGCAGTGTAAACGCCAACAGGACACGTACACATTGGTGGAGCAAATTGAAACCTCTCATTTTTCACGGGTCAATTTCACAAGCAAAGATAAACTAAACCTCATTTATAATAACACTGCAGTAGTCTCTGTAAGTCTTGAGGGGGTGCAGCACTGCACTGCACTTCTTGATGATGACTAGATGCGATTCGCCGATCGGAATCAGTCTTTTCTTGCGCTCTTCTATTTTCACAATCTTTGCATTAACAGACCTTCCATAACCTTGTCGACTCTCTTTACTAGTACAGTAGACCTTTTCTAATGCTAAAGAGAGCTAGATTAAAAGATATATTCCACTTGGCTTACTGCTCAAAATTAATTAATTAGTAGAGTGAGTTATTTCCGCTGAGATGTTTCCTCCAGTAAATTTAACCACAACAATGCATGTTAATGACACACACACCTCAGAAGTGTTTACTACCCGTACCCACTGTACTGTACTTGTCAACACAAGCATTTATTATATATCCGTATAAGAGGAAATGAAGGAAAAAAAAAGTGAAATGCTATGGAGTAGAATGAAAAATACGAGCACTAAAAGGTAGAGCACACTGCTCTCAGTCACTATCGTCACTGCTCTTATTGTCAGGTGCTTTTTCTACAGCTGCTTCTTCACCAACTGACATATCCTGATCTTTAACTTCGTCTTCGTTAACGTCTTCGTTAACGGGTGATTCATCTTGACCTTTAACATCCTCTGCAGATTCATTTTCTTCACTATCACTAGCGCTGCAGAAACAAAACATCAATCAACAACTTGACCAACTTGTGACAGTGTGCACGGTACATGCACGGTACATGCACGGTACATGCACGGTACATGCACGGTACATGCACGGTACATGCACGGTACATGCACACCTTTCCTCCGATTCACTCTGTGACTCGCTACTAGAGTAGCTGTCCCTCTCAGGCTCTCCTCCGCTTACCAACGCCGAAGCCTCACCACCTTCTGCCTCAGTGCTGGCGGCCACAACCTGACAAAAAATAACTATTTTTTACGAATGCATGCATAGGTATACATAATGTGTATGTACTGTAACAGTAGCTATAGACAGTGACTTGTTGTAGGAATGGCAGAGTGCTACCACTGTATAGCAGAGGCGTTTGGTCACAATTTTTTAATTAACGCATTCTTGAACTTTTACATGTAACTGCAAATTTTGTGGAATAAATCAAAATTCGCTCCTAGTAGGGACTCTCTTTCTAGGCCTATGAGAAGCCAGTGGTGTAAGGATACTTCCAGGACGCTTGTTTGCACATTGAAGAGGAGCTAATAAAAATGCTGACTCAGCAGGTAGAGCCAGGTAACGCTGACATCGTCGCACGTGATCATCATGACCAACCTCCTCTGCACGTATAGTACGTGTGCTGACCAAATTGCTCACCTCAACCGGTTTTTCCTCATCAGAACTTTCAGATGAAGACACAAATGCTTTTGATTTGAACACCCTTTTCCCTTTCTTTGTTTCCTCTGGTGCGGGTGAGCCTCCCTCGTCCTCGTCAATCCTTGCTCGACCACGTCTCTTTTTACGAGGCTTTGGCTCTTTTGCTTCTCTTCTCCTTTTCTTCCTCCCCTCACCATCCGCCCTAGCATTTTTACGGGACCTGCATTTAAGAAAGCTTTTTAAGACGAACGGTGCTACACATGTTACCAACCTTTTCCTCTTTTTTGTTGACCTCTCTTCCGTCCCACCTTCTCCGTCACTGTAAATGTCACCAGACTTTTCCTTCTTTTTGCGGCCTGGTTTAGCACCACGAGTCTCCTTTTCTTGTATCTCAGTAAACATAAGCAAACCAGAGGTCTTCTCTTTAAACTTCTGCCTCTGCTCCTCTAGCAGTTGAGCATGTTCCTCTTTCTTTCGGCTTTTCTCTTCCTAATGGGGAGACAAGACACTCTTGCTTGCACAGTAAACAGTAAGCTACATAATTATGCATGCAATCAATATCTGAGTTAATACACTCTTGCTATTACACATAACTATGCCAGTATTGATTTTCCGAAAGCCCATAAAAAACTCTATAAGATGATGTGTTTAGTTCAAACTTTTTTTTAGCCAGTCCGAATTTGACATTTGGTTTTTTTGTTTTTTTTAAATTGCCTAAAAAAAATAACCTCTGATCTAAACACATAGTTTGAAAGACCTCACTTCAACCCTCATCCCTAGGCTACACGCGCGTGCATGCACAAAGCAAAGTGAACGAGCTACGTACGCGTGCGCAAAGCAAATGAGCAAGTA
>VSKX01092239.1_pt1 | contig 18277 bp, 16 predicted proteins | sample 4799481 | NCBI WGS metagenome assembly VSKX01 (sample SAMN12179537, study PRJNA552185) | sponge metagenome | biome: deep-sea hydrothermal plumes; feature: spots directly above weak diffusing fluid; material: sea water; isolation source: sponge from the Swan site of a hydrothermal vent ...
GACTTTCGTCAAAGCAATAAAGTCACCAGAGAGATGATTGAAGAGTTAAATACCCGTCTTGAAAATCACAAAGATGAAGTCAGCAAACTCATCGATAAAAATTGCAAGCGATGGGAGATAGACGATGACGAACAAGGCGCAGCATGATTCTATTTCAGGTTTACTATCTGGAGACGTAAGGTACAAAGGTAATCGTATCAAAGACGGCTCACGCTATAGCAAGAAGCCGCCTGAGGTGATGGTTAAAATAAGTGGTCACTGTTACACCAGCGGCCACACCTTATCTCACTTTGATTACATCAGCCGCAACAGTAAGTTAGAACTAGAAGACGAAACCGGACAAGTCTACCAAGATAAAACCAGCATTCATCAACTCGCCAATGATTGGCATGGTGATGAATATCGTCAACAAAAACGAAACACCAGGCACAACACCCACATTGTACTTTCAATGCCAGAGGGCACCGAACCCAAAGCAGTAAAAAAAGGCGTCCGTGAGCTTGCTAAAAAGACCTTCGCAGGCAATCACCAATACGTTTTTGCACTGCATACCGACACCGACAGTCCACACGTTCACCTGACTGTTAAAAACTTAGGCTTTGATGGCAAGCGGTTGCATGTAAAGAAAGGGTTGCCGCAAATATGGCGAAAGGGGTTTGCTTATGAAATGGAGAAACAAGGCATAGCAGCAGAGGCTACGCCGAGTTTGAAAAGATTAGAATTTTTAAAAACAATACGAAATAAAAAATTGCAACAAGATTACGACCGAGACTAGACCTTTTAAAATAAAAATAGAATGCGCTTCAACAAGATTAAAATCAGAGTCGCTTCGAGATTTGATATCTTCATTCACAATTTCAAAGATTTGAGTTAACTTGGCTGCCGCAGTTTCTAGCACTGGATGTTTCGAGATAATGGTAAAAACTGATCGAAATGATTTTCTTTACCTTGGTTCGGGTGATTCATTACTCCTCTAAATTCGAAAAAATTCCTATGCGATAAAAAATTACGCATAAGGATTGTAAAATAAAAATCGAAATTAACAAATGGAATGATAAATGAAAGAATATATAATTACCTACACCTCTAAAGGAAAACGTCAACAACGTCGAGTGTTTGCCTATAATCCTAGTGATGCACATAATCGTGTGAATAGTGAAGAAGGCTCGATCTCTCTTATAAAAACCAAAGAAGTTAAATAAGTCATCGATAGAACACTGGAGGCTTTATTAGCCTCCTTGCCGAGGATGATAGATTGCAAAAAGATAACGCAAATGCCAAGTTTGAAAGACAATCTCCAGCACCTGACAAAGCAGTTAGTAAAAGAAAAAAATTAGTCAAATCAAAACCTATAACTTTAGTGGGGCGATACAAAGATAAAGATATGACTTGTCCAATGGCTCAATTACTCTATAAAGATTATGTGGTGGGGCGCTATAGAACGATGGAAGAAGCACAAAAAGTTATCGAATTAAAGAGAAGAAAATTAGACCAACTCTTTTTTTCCTTTGATGGTGTCAACTTTAATTAACCATCATGGAGAGTTGATCTCTTCAACAGTTAAGCACCTGTTGGGAAAAACGTACATTAGATACGATATTTTGAAATCGACTTTTCTAAATAAGTTATCAAAGTCTCTTTAACTTCTTTAGGAGCCAATACTTCGGTAAAATCGGCTACTGACATTAGCCACCAATTCAACTCTAGTGAGTTATTTACCGTTGATGTGATGGTAAAAAAATGACCATTATCGTCACTTATTTTTTGATCATCGCTGAGTGGCATCTCTTTGAAATGGTGGCCTAGAACAGATTCAACTCTAAGTACGAGTTGAACATTTTTTTCTATTAAAAAGCTGATATTCCCTTCATCAATATAATCTCTCAAGCAGAAATCTGCAGGAACAGTTGCTGAAGTAGGCAAGAGAACAGCGCTTTTCATACGGTGACAAGCAAATAGGCGTTGTTTATTATCTGCAGCTAAAGTGGCAACTAAATAAAGCGTACTTCCTCTGATGATTAATCCAAGCGGGTTAATCGTGTATGCTTTTTTTTCTGTAGTTGGTCTTTTGGTATAGATAAGTTCTAGCTGCTTTTTATGGATTAACGCTTGTTCAACTTCCTTCAAACTCTCAGCGCATATATCAGGCTTACCTAATTGGAATCCCGCAGGTTCGACAGCTACCCTTGTTAACCAGTTGTTTATAGGGTTATTAAGGTTGTTTTTTAGCTTACGATCAGATTTTTCAAAAAATAGGTTTAAATCATCATAAATGCTTTGGGGTAAAAGGCTTTTTGCATTGCTTTTTATCATGCTAAAAGCTAAGGCTGTACTTGGAGTTAATTGCCCTTCAATATCTCTATTCTCTTTGTCTTTGAACCATTTCTTAGGTCTTTCTCCAACATGATCTATGTGAAACATCTCATAAAAATTAAGCATATCGTCCAAGTCTAGTTGAAGCGTCCTTATGCTTATTTTAACCCCTTCACTATGAAGCTTTTTCTGTAAATCAGAGGTTGATACTTGGTTTGGTTTAAGTGGGAGGTGTTGATAAATATTAAAAAGGCGAACCGACTTCTTATCCATGTTCAAAAATCCAGCAAAAATAGAAAAAATAAACAATATTTTTTCTATGCGATAAAAATTAACGCATAGGATCATTATTCTATTGGCTTAAAGGTAACAATGAAAGCGATAATTAGAGGAACTCCAAATATGAAATCAATAAAAACTACTGAGCAGAATGAACAATTTGTATCAACGTTGATCGTAAGAGTTCCAACAGGCAAGACTTTAAATGATGGATCGGGTCGAGGTAAAAAGACTTGGACTGCGACTGTGGAGTCTGGAGTAGGTGAAGGCTACAGTTTAAGCTCTAATCAATTAGACAGCATTTACTCTGGAATGCAGGTTGTTTTCATAGACCCTCATAACGAAAAAGTTGCAGCAGGCATTTTAAAAGGTATCAAGCAAATCGATGATACCTGTGATCACAATCTTTATTGTCATTCGATGAAGACTTTGACCGATGATTATTACATGTACCTCAGAACCATCAAGTTTCCTAAAGGATGGGAATCGCATCGAGGTACAAAAGTTGTGTTAGGAAATGAAGTCAATTCTAAGATGGTTGAAATTAAAGCTCAACGTGATGAGCTCCCTTGGACTTAACAGGTAAAACAATCTAGTAAAAATAAAGTACTATCAATCATAAAGATAAGTTGAGGGTTTACATGCTACTACCAAGTTTTTTGAAGTTAAATAAAGAGAAAATTTCTTCAATTCAAGAGCCGCAATTTAAGATTAATAAAGCCTATTATGAATATCAATATGATGACAGAGTGAGAGCTGTGATAGAAAGCTGTTCGAACGGTTACATTAATCGTACTCAGGTTACCGAATTTTTCATTAATGAAGATTATGAAACTGGTTTTTTCGCTGCAATGATATGGGGTGGTATTTCTGTTGGCGGTGTTATGGGGAACAATTTAATCAAACTTCTAGAAGTACCATCTTCTCGACTAAATGATGTTATCGCTAATGCAAGTAAATTTATAGCCAACAATGAGTTCAAATCTGCCTATGAATATATGGAAACTAAAGGAAAAGGTAAGCTCAGTGGGCTTGGTGACTCTTTTTTTACTAAGTTATTTTTCTTTCTAGCTCATGGGCGCCAACAGCAAATAGTTCCTCCAATTTTTGATAAATGGACAAAGCTGGCTTACATAGCACTCCTAAAAGAGTTGAACCATGTGCAAGAATTAAATCAATTTGTAACATCAATGAATCTACCCATAATCAGATTCAGAGGGAGTCAACGAAGTACGGCTTTTGAAGATTACGTTCTGAAGATGAATCAATGGGCAACTGATTTGAATGTTGATGTAAGTACACTGGAAACATTTGTTTTTGGCACTGACCTCAGAAAAGATAGAACGAATAGCAATCCAAGAGTGATTTTTCAACAAATGCTAACAGAAGATAGCAAAGCAGCTTGATTATAAAGTGATGAGCGAGATATTCTCGTTCATCAGGAAACGTTCTATTATTCTGTTTTTAGAAAGGAATCGAGTTTGCTTTGGATACAGACAGTTCCAAAATTTGATTTGGAAGACGAATTTATAACAGTTAGCTCTGAAAATTGTATTGAATACACCGAACCCAATGGTTCATATCTCGTTATTATTGAAGCCGAGTTACCAAGTCAAGCTCTGTTAGAGTGGGCGAGTGTTAGAACAAGACCAACGATTTGGATTAATTTCTCACCTTTAATTTCTTTCCAGCACAGCCATTGTGTTTTCGCATTTAAAAATCTAGAAGTTCGAGAAGTAATTAAAGAAATATGTCGACTTTACCACGATAGCTTTTTTAGTTGGTTGAGCCCACACGATTTACACAAGTACTTATCAGAATTTAGCCAAGCAATCATATGCGATGATGCTTACGCTCAATCTCTTCCAAAGATTCCTGATAATGGATTAATTTATTTAACAGGTTCTCGTGATGCTGATAAATCAATCGACTACATTTTTAACCGTATAGAAACTCTTAAACTAGTCTTCGATAGTCAACAAGGCCAAACAGGGATCACTATTTCATACAAAGAAATAATATTTATATTTCATCATTAGTGAATAAAAAAATGAAAAACAACTCCTTATATACAAAGGCTGCAGGCGCTTTACTTGGCTTAGCTTGTTGCGATGCCCTTGGAACAACCTTGGAATTTGAACAAAAGAATAGCTTCACACCAATAACAGATATGATCGGTGGTGGGCCATTCGAGCTTGAGCCTGGACAATGGACTGATGACACATCTATGATGCTTTGCCTTGCTGAAAGTCTAATCTTCTGTTCAGGTCATGATCCTGCAGATCAAATGGAGCGTTATCTTAGGTGGTATAAATCAGGAGAAAATTCAGTAACAGGAAATTGCTTTGATATTGGAAATACAGTTTTAGCTGCTATAGAGTCCTATCAAGAAACAGGTAACCCATATGCTGGTTCAACTGAAGAATTCAGCGCAGGGAATGGCAGTTTAATGAGAGTAGCACCAGTTGCGTTGTATTTTCATCGTAAATCAGCTGAGGAAGCATGCGACAAAGCAGAGCTAAGCAGCAAAATCACTCATTCTGAGCAACGTTGTGTTGATGCATGCCGGTATTTTACTTTTTTGATTCATACAATATTTAATCATGATCCTTTAACAAAAGAAGAATTGTTAGCATTACCCCTCAATTTCAGTTATCAGTATCACCCTGATATTTCCAAAATTGTAAAAGGTTCATATAAAGATAAAAAAGAGAGTGAAATTTTCGGTACTGGTTTTGTTGTTCAGTCACTAGAAGCTGCATTATGGTGCTTTTTTCACAGTGAAGATTTTGAAACGGGAGCTTTGATGGCTGCAAATTTAGGAGATGATGCCGATACTACAGCGGCAATATATGGGCAGTTGGCAGGGGCATTTTATGGTGTTGATCAAATGCCTGCAGAGTGGCTAGAAAAGTTGTATTGGCGAGACAAAATTCAATCAATAGCGAAACGATTGGTTTGCTAGAAAATAAGCGTTTGTAGGAAATTTGACTCAATTAAACTGAGTGCAGATAAATTGAGTTGGCTATAACTCATAGTTTTAGTAGTGTCACATCTCATCTTAACTAGTAGTATTCACGCAAATTACAGTGAATGCTAGACTTTGTAATCATAAAAAAACGTAACACCTACCGTCTAAATGTAAAAGACGGTGAGGTATTTTTTACGGACAAAAAACTTAAGCTATTTTCTGAAAAGATTCAAAAACATTCTCTTGCTCAAGTTGAGCCAAGCTAGGTAGTTTTAAATGACTATCTTTGCTTGTTTCACCAATAACAAAGGGAACAACCCAAACTTTCAAAGACTTGCCACTTACACCAATTTCAAACTCATGCTCTAACGGTTCAATAAACCCGTCGTGAGCAGGGTAAATTAGATAAATCTCACCTTCGCCTTTAAGGTAGTTCTGACCATAAGCGAACATCTGGTATAAATCAGACTGAGATACCCCAAACTTATCTGTAGAAGTTGATAATGACGAATCAACTAACTTCCATTTTGTATCAAGTACAGCGACGGTTTTATGTTGGTTTTTTAACAAAAAATCTGGTTTTAATTTAAAAAACTGTGAACCGTTATAAGTAGCAAGCGAATAAGTTTGAGCCTGTGCTTTCAGTTCATACCTTTCAGCTATTTGTCTATGCAACACTTTCTCAACGTAAGCTTCAAAAACAGCTTCCATTGGGAAGAGTAATGAAGTTGCAGTGGTTTGTCCTTGCATGCTGATAGGAGAGCTCCCATTAATAATCAATTCAGCCCATTTTAAAGGTGTTTTATAGTGCTCCATTCCTCTCAGTAGTCGGCAATCATCAATGTCTTTGCTTGGCTGGCGACTTTTAGGTATATCTATAAAAAACAGCGATAACTCTCGGCAAAGTTTTTGCGCTTTCACACTTCGTGCAAAACGAGCTACTTTATCTAGAGCTGTACGAATTAATCTATTTTCAGCTCTGTCTTGCAAGAACTCGTCGTATTCAACATAAAAACGATGTTGCATTGTAGAGTTGTGCTTTATTTGCTCAGCAACTAATAACTTACCTTTTTGAAAATGTAAGTTATCTCTTCTTTGAACATAATCAGATCGTAATCCACGTTTTACAAGGTGGTTTACACTATCCAAAAACTGCAATACGAAAATTTCTAAAAGAGGTTGCTTTACTGTTTCAATACTAGAAACTGATGATGTTAAGTGCTTAAACTCCTTTAAAGTTTGAAGCATCGATAATACCTGTCTTCGAGCTTGAGCAAATTTCTCAGATTTTTTACCAGTCGTAATGTTTCTTACCGTTTTAGGTAATATTTCGAGTTGAATATTATCCGTTAGAAATAAAACGCCGACATAATTTTTAACCTGAATAACCTCAACACCTTTAATGTAGCGAATGTGCAAAAATGGAGATGCCGTATCATCACTTGTTGCCAATTTTTTTAGTTCTTTAAAAGCGTTAACTGGTAGCTGAATGTAAGGCGTAGAACTTACGCCCTCACTACATAAAAAACCATATTCAAATACAGTATATGTGACTGCCATTACGCAACTTCCGATGCGTCATTTGCTGAATAGTTTGTAGAAGAGTCTGATTGTAGAACGCTATAAATTCCTTTGTACGCATCAATCAAATCAAAAGCACCATCATTTAATTTAAACTGCTTTTGCGGTTCAAGGTTTAATTCATGAGATGATTTTTTGCCGAATAGACCTTCAGCATTAAAACTTTTCTCTTCACAAACAAATTGGTATTTTTCTGCTTTTTGATTGTCACCCAAAACAAGTTGAATCTTTTCCCAATCTTCAAAAAAGTATTCTTCTAGCAATGGAATAATTTTGTTTTTAAAAATACCCTTTAACTCTGCAAAAGGGTCATCACTGTTGTTAATAGACATAAAAAATGCATGACCTAGTGTATGTTCTCGGTCGTACAAAAATTCGATTCTTTGATTCATGATGGTCAACATTTTAACGAGATCCAGCCCTTCAACTTTCACTCCGCTTTCAACAAATACTGATGGATCAGGCATCATTTCTGTGAAGTGAAAACGACGGCGTAACGCTGTATCCATTGCTGATAAAGAGCGATCAGCAGTATTCATGGTGCCAATAATGAATAAATTTGTTGGTACAAAGAAATCAGGCTCTTCAGATTTAGAGTATGGCAAACGTAAGCTCAAAGCTTCGGAAAGCTCACCTTCATCATTTACATTTTTACGCTTTGAGTCTTCGATTAACGTGATGAGCTCTCCAAAAATTTTTGAAATATTGCCACGGTTTATTTCATCAATAACAAGTACGTAGTTGTTTTCAGGATCCTCGGCTGCATCTTCACAAATCTGCTTAAAAATACCAGACTGAACTTTATAATGAATTTGACCATCCTCGGTTTCAGCACGTAACCCTTGAACAAACTCTTCATAACCATAACTTTGATGGAAGGTTACAAATCGAATTCGTTGTTGACAGCTTAGAGCATCAAACTCTTGTTTCCATTCAGAACGATTTTTAGTGTCAAAACTAGGCTCAGCCGCTTTAACTGCAGCTTCAACTGTATGATAAGTTTTACCAGTTCCCGGAGGGCCATATAGGATTTGGTTGAGTGGGGAAACTATACTTTTTTTCATTGTTATTGTTTGACTCGTATTATTTTGTATTGAATTACTACTCAAAATTATTCCTGACTTTAAATCTTGTCTAAAATCAAAGGTAATTTTATCTCTTGGGCTAAAGCCTAGAGATGTAAGAAGATCTATCAGCTTTATATGTTGCGGCTGACGACTAGCGTCTAGGTCACAAGGTCTACATTTTGAAGCCCAAATATTGTTTCGCTCAGTATGTCTAAATGTAAAAAAATACTTACCGATTGAAGTTTCTATTGGTATTTCAATACTGTCATCTTCTCTATGAGGAATGTCGAGATTATTTCTAGGGCTGAACTTGATCTCATATTGGCCTTTACTTGGATTTGCTACTGTTCCTTCAATATAGTTTTGAACTCCATACTGGTTTAACTCTTGGGAAGGTAATAACCCAGCTCTTTGTTGAGGTAAGTAGAAATTCGCTCGTGCATTTTCTATTTTGGCTGAAAGTATATTTCGGATATTTACTAGATGTTGAGTGCTAACACTTGGAAACTTAATATATGGATCGGTTTCACCTCTAAAATTAGGATGTTCAGAATCACTTAATTGTCTTAAGCTTTTCTGACAACTTATTTCGAAGCCGAAATCTTTTTGTTTGAACTTAAAAGTAAAAAAATGATTTTTGCAAGATGCTCCGTCTTTAACATAAAGTCCACATCTGATGCTATTTTTATTCTGTGTGACACTAGAGTCAAATTCCCCGCAAACGTCTCCAATTATAATCAATAAATCACGAAATCTATTTTGAATTGAGTAATCCCATCTAGAAAAATATGCATAAACTGCAGGGTCATTAATAAATTCTTCAACGTTCATTTTTTAACTTCTTATTCTCTTTATCAATATGCTATATCATAACCTCTTATACGACAGTATTTGTCGTCGAAAAGTTTGTTTGGTCAAATTTTCAGCACCCAAGCCTGTAAAAGGTTTAATTTTCTCATTAACGCCCTAAAATACAGACAAAAATTAATGGATTAATACATGAAAAAACCTAACCTGTTTGATTTTGCTACCAGTGAACTATCGCAGGATGCTTTTATTTGTTGGCTACTTACTTGGTCATCACCTGAATATAAATCAGTAGATGAGCAGCTACATAACTGTGGGACAGAGTTGCTGAAAGCCATGTTTGCTAAGCATGGCAAAACACTCCCAGAGCAGCTTTATAAAGTAGAAGTTAAAAAGCAATATAAAAATATAGATGTACTTTGCATCGTTAATGAAACCTTTGCGATTATTATTGAAGATAAAACATGGACTAAACAGCATTCAGACCAGTTGAGACGATACTATGACATGGTCAAAAATGAATCTGACAGCGTAGTAGGTTTAACAGAAGATAATATCCTTCCCATCTATTTTAAAACTCAAGATCAATCTAACTTTGAGAGCGTGTTAGTTCACAACTACCAACCCTTTTTACGCCAAGATTGTATTGAAGTTTTAAAATCCTATCAGGGCAATAACCATATTCTTGTCGATTTTCGCACTAGACTCGAATCAATAGAAGAAAAGATTCAAGCTTATATACATGAAGAGCCAGATGCTTGGTCTTGGTATAACTGGGTAGGTTTTTATCAAGCGCTTAAAGTGCAGCTACAAGGTGCAGACTGGAGTTATGTGGCAAACCCAAGCGGCGGCTTTCTCGGTTTGTGGTGGCACTTTAAAGACGCTGATGGATGCCTAAGGTATATTCAATTAGAGAGTCAAAAAAAGAACAACGTCAATGTGCTTTGTTTTAAAATCAAAGTCGAATCAGATGGCGAAAGAAAAAAACTAAGAAACCATTTCCATAACATGACAATCGATGATGGGAAACAGCGTGGTTTTCAATTAAAAAAACCTACACGATTTGGTTCAGGAAAATACATGACTGTAGCGGTATTAGAAGGTGATTACAGAGTCATCAACAATGGTAAAATAGACTTTAATGGAACAGTTGCTCGCCTAAAAGCCTTACAAGAAATAATAGCTTAGTTCCACACGTCAAAAACAACGGTTTAACTCTTGGCTGCTGAACATTTATTCAGCAGTCAATTCATATAGTTGTCAGTTCTTTCGAATCTATACAAATATCACTGACATCATTAAAAAACTTCCTTTAAGATAACTATCAAAATTTAGGGCTTGCAGGATGCTTCCCGAGAAGTAAGAGAACACAATGGCACCAAAAGCAGATAAAAAAAGCAGCGCTACCATTCAGGATTTTGAATCAACACTTTGGGATACGGCAAACAAGCTACGAGGGAGCGTTGAGTCTTCTGAGTACAAGCATGTAGTATTGAGCTTAATCTTCTTAAAGTTCATCAGCGATAAGTTTGAAAAACAAAAAGCTAAGCTCAATGAAATGGGCATGGGCGATTATGTTGATCAAGTAGAATTTTACGCCAAAGATAACGTGTTTTATCTGCCAGAAGATGCCCGTTGGACGTTCATTACACGGGAAATGAAGCAAGACGACATTGCCATTAAAATCGATAATGCGCTAAAAACGGTCGAGAAAAACAACCCGTCACTCAAAGGCGCACTACCGGATAACTACTTCTCTCGCTTAGGGTTAGTCACCAGTAAATTGGCATCATTAATTGATACCATTAACAACATCGACACCGCCGCCAGTGAATGCCACATGACCGAAGAAGACTTAGTCGGTCGAGTATACGAATACTTTTTAGGTAAGTTTGCCGCCAACGAAGGCAAGGGCGGTGGCGAGTTTTACACGCCAAAGTCAGTCGTATCACTTATTGCCGAAATGATAGAACCGTACAAAGGTAAAATATACGACCCATGCTGTGGCTCAGGCGGTATGTTTGTGCAGTCGCTAAAATTTATCGACAGCCATCAAGGTAATAAAAAAGACATCTCCATTTATGGGCAAGAGTTTACGAATACGACCTTTAAGCTGGCAAAAATGAACCTCGCCGTGCGTGGTATTGCAGGGAACTTAGGCGATGTTGCAGGTGACAGTTTTTTTAAAGATCAGCATCCAGACTTAAAAGCTGACTTTATTATGGCTAACCCGCCGTTTAACCAAAAACAATGGCGTGAAACTAATGAGTTAGTAGACGACCCTCGTTGGGCAGGGTTTGACGTACCACCAACAGGTAACGCCAACTATGCGTGGATCATGCACATGATCTCAAAACTCAGCGAGAACGGCACCGCAGGTTTTGTACTGGCAAATGGCTCGATGAGCTCGAACACCAGTGGCGAAGGTGAAATACGCAAAAAAATCATCGAGAACGATTTAGTCGATTGTATGATCGCAATGCCGGGGCAATTGTTTTACACCACGCAAATCCCAGTTTGCCTTTGGTTCCTTACTAAAAATAAAAAAGGTGACGCTGTTAAAGGGCACAGAAACCGCCAAGGTGAAACCCTATTCATCGATGCCCGTGAAATGGGTTCCATGACCAGTCGAGTGCACAAAGAACTAACGACAGAAGACATTGCCGAAATCGCCAACACTTATCACAGCTGGCGCAGTACCTCTGAAGATAACAAATACAGTGACATTGCAGGCTACTGTAAATCTGCCACATTAGAGGACATTCAAACCAACGATTATGTGCTGACACCGGGCCGTTACGTTGGGGCAGCAGCGGTTAAAGATGATGGCATTCCGTTTGAAGTGAAAATGAAAGAGCTAAGCCAAAGCTTATACCAACAAATGCAGCAAGCAGAAGAATTGGATAAAGCGATTCGCCTTAACTTGGAGGTATTGGGTTATGGGGAATGAATGGAAAATTGTTCAACTAGGCACGCTTGTAAAAATTAAGGGTGGGAAACGTTTACCTAAAGGTAGTACCTTACAACAAGAAAAAAATTCTCATTCATATATTCGTGTCAGAGATATGGGGCAGAGGTATTTACCTGAAACTGGTCTTGAATATGTTCCCGATGTGGTTTTCTCAAGTATCAAGAATTATATCGTTCATGAAAATGATGTCATTATTTCAATAGTGGGCACAATAGGTTTAGTAAGCATTATTGATCATAGGTTTCATCTCGCATCACAAACAGAGAACTGTGCAAAGCTTTCAGGGTTAGATGAAATTGATGCACATTACTTGTTCTATTATCTCACTTCGGTACAAGGTCAAACTGAAGTTTTTAAAGGTGTTGTAGGGGCTGTACAGGCAAAACTACCTTTATATGCCTTAGATAACCTAGATGTGATCTGGCCTGAAAGAAGCATTAGGACAAAGATCAGTAATAAGTTAAGAGTTATCGATGATAAAATAATGTTGAGTATAAAAACCAACAAAACCCTTGAACAAATGGCTCAAGCCTTGTTTAAAAGCTGGTTTGTCGATTTTGATCCCGTTATTGATAACGCCTTAGCCGCAGGACATGCAATACCTGAAGCACTGCAACATCGTGTGGTAGTGCGACAACAAGCGCAAGCACTTTATGCATCACCAGAAGCCGCAATAAAACCACTGTCAGAAGATATTCGTAACATCTTTCCAAGCGAGTTTGAAGAAAGCGAATTAGGCTGGATCCCAGAAGGATGGAATGTGGGTTGTTTAGACGATATGCTTGTTTTACAACGTGGTTTTGACCTACCAAAACCTAAACGGACGGTTGGTAAATATCCGTTAATTGTTGCAAGTGGACAAGATGGCACCCATTCGGAATTTAAAGTAAAAGCGCCAGGAGTTGCAACAGGTCGAAGTGGTAAATTAGGTGAGGTTATGCTTGTTCAAGATGATTTTTGGCCATTAAATACTACGTTATGGATTAAAGAGTATAAAAACTCAAATCCATATCATGCTTACTTTCTGTTAAACACACTTGATTTACAAAAATATAACTCCGGCTCTGCAGTTCCAACACTAAATAGAAACCATATCCATAACTTGCGTTTAGTTGTTCCTAATGAAAATGTTTTAGACCAGTTTCAACTTTTAGTATCAAACCTATTTAAAAAAATTAAGCAAAATGATTTTGAAAGAGAGTCATTAAAAAAACTCAGAGACACGCTTCTCCCAAAACTCATATCAGGCGAACTCACCATTCCAGCTGCTGAAGCAATGGTAAATAATTCCGTCACTCCAGCGCAGGCAGGAGTCTAGTGACTTTGTTTTTTTGAAATAAAAGAAACTGGATACCAGCCTGTTCTTGTTTGAAAAAAAGGTATGACAGAAAGGGTATGACAAAAATCAGAGAAAGTAAATTTTAAGCTTCTTAAACAGCCGCTAATGCAAGTTACGGAAAACAGATAAAATAATAAGGATTCATATGCTGTCTATAAATGAACAACAACTCGTTAATGCCATGATTGCCGACCCAGATATTGAAAAATTGGCAAAGTGGAACCAAACCAGCAGTGCTTTTGATCTACTTTCTGTTAATGAAATGGGACATAGCAGTTTAATTGCATGGTTATTGAATCCCAGAGATTCTCACGAATTAGGCAATTATGGTTTACGAGTTTTGCTAAACAGTTGTTGGCAAGAAGCGATAGAGCAAGACAGAACGCCTGATTTTTTTGATGATCAATATCAACCATTGACGTTTAACCAGTGGAATTTTAATAACGCTACATTTTTAATTGAACACGACACCAACGGCTTTGGGCGGATTGATATTTTAGTGCTATTGCCCGCGAACATGTCGCGATTGTCATTGAAAATAAATTCGGTGCTGGTGAAACGAAAGGGCAATTAAGGCGATATCGGGAATGGGGTGATACCATCCTGAAAGACATGAATGTGTTGTACGTTCACATGGACTATTACCAGAATTGGAAAGGCGATGCAGACGAACAATGGGTAAAGTCTTCTTATGATTGGCTCTCAGAAGTGTTGGATTACGGTTTAAAGCGTGAGCAAACGAGTGGTAGAGTTAAAAACTTAATGCTCGATTATCACCTCTATTTAAATGGCGAAGTGTATCAAGACGATCCGCATTTTAGAGAGGTAAAAAAAATCCTCACTCCCTTTGCTAAAAAGCATGCTGAAGCCATTACGGTTTGTCGAAAGTATCGGCTTAATAATATAAACGCAGACAAATTTGTTAAAGCAATCATTGACGAGCCATCGCAAGACTTCGCATTATTAAGTTGGGCTAAACAAAACGAAGAATTGCTGGATTTATTCCTTGAATGTGCACGTTTTGATTCGCTTGCACAACATATGCAGCAAATACATTCGAACATCGAAACCGAACCTACTGATCATTGTTTGTCTCTTCATCACAATAATTGGCGACAGTTAATGAAAGAAGATGGGAAGTGGTGGGTTATTTATCTTAGTATCGTTGAAAGAGAAATAGATGATAAAAAAGTTTTATCTTTGCAGTTAAAATTTAACTTCGCCGATATGAATACTGAAAAAGACCATTTGGTAAAAAAAATCTATGATGCATTTTCTAAAAAAACACTTAATTTAGACTCTGTTGGTAAAACTAAATCAGTATGGCTTGAACGTGATCTCGTTGATGATGAGTCGAGTTTGTGTGATTTATTGACTAAATACATAACAAAAATCAATAACGTGCTGTTTTAACGTCATAAAAAACAATAATAAATAAGAAGGAATTTAAGCTGTGCAAAAATTCACTGAAGCGCAACTGGAAGCGGCCATTATTGAATTGTTGGGTGAGCAGAATTACTCACATGTCGTTGGGGCGAGTATTGAGCGTACGAACCCGACGGATGTACTCATAAAAGCTGATTTAAGCGCTTATCTTGCTAAGCGTTATGCAAGCGATAATATTACTGATTCCGAAATCAGCAGTATTATCCAGCAACTTGAAACTCTGCCTGCAAGTGATTTGTATGAAAGCAATAAAACCTTTTGTAAGTGGCTGTGTGACGGCTTTGTACTAGAGCGTGAAGCTGTTGCTGGTGGCGAGTCTCTCCAAGATTTATACATACAGCTGATAGATTTTGATGAACTCTCTACTCAGCAGAATGGCAATAACATCTTTAAAATCGTTAGTCAGCTTGAGATTGATAGCTTTCGCCATGACAGCCCGCATCGAAAGCCCGATTGTGTGCTTTATGTAAACGGCTTACCGCTGGTGGTCTTTGAATTTAAGAGTGCTATTCGAGAAGAACAAGCCACTATTTATGACGCATATGAACAGCTTGCTATTCGGTATCGTCGTGATATTCCGCAGTTATTTGTGTTTAATGCTTTTTGTGTCATAAGTGATGGCGTAAACAATAAAATGGGTACGCTATTTGCGCCTTATGAGTTTTATTATGCGTGGCGAAAAGTCACGGGTGATGAGTCGATTGAAAAAGACGGAATTAACTCGCTACATACTATGATTGAAGGTTTGTTCGACAAACCACGTTTGTGTGATGTTATCCGTAATTTTATTTTCTTCCCTGATAAGTCTAAAGGTGAAGTTAAAATCATTTGTCGTTATCCGCAATATTATGCAGCTCGTAAGATATTTGCCAACATTATAAAACAGCGCAAATTGCCAAATGGTGAAGGCGGTGACGGTAAAGGCGGAACTTACTTTGGCGCAACGGGTTGCGGTAAAAGTTTCACCATGCAGTTTTTGTCTCGTTTATTGATGAAAAGCGTAGAGTTTGAAAGCCCAACCATTGTTTTAATCACTGACCGAACGGATTTAGACGATCAGTTATCGCAGCAGTTTTGTAATGCCAAAGATTACATTGGTGATGATTGTATTGTTACGGTCGAAAGCCGTGATCATTTACGGGAGTTACTGAAAGGACGTAACAGTGGCGGCGTGTTATTAACCACCATTCATAAGTTTACCGAAGACATTAAGCTGTTAACCAATCGCTGTAATGTGATTTGTATTTCAGATGAAGCGCATCGTAGCCAAGTTAATCTCGACCAAAAAGTCACGGTGACTGAAAAAGGCGTGAAACGTACTTTTGGTTTTGCTAAATATTTGCATGACTCGTTACCAAATGCGACATACGTTGGCTTTACAGGCACGCCAATTGACGCCACTTTGGATGTATTCGGGCAAGTGGTAGATGCTTATACCATGTCTGAATCGGTAAAAGATGAAATTACCGTTCGCTTAGTTTATGAAGGCCGTGCAGCTAAGGTGGTTTTGAATAACGCCAAATTAGAAGAAATTGAATCTTACTATAAGCAGTGTGAAGAGGTAGGCAGTAACGAACACCAAGTTGAAGAAAGTAAAAAAGCCGTAACCAATATGAATTCGATATTGGGCGATCCTGACCGCATTGCTACGATAGCCAAAGATTTTGTAGCGCATTATAAAACTCGTATCGCTGAAGGTTCAACTATCAAAGGCAAGGCGATGTTTGTATGCAGCTCACGGGAAATTGCTTATTTGCTGTATCAGGAAATTCGCAATCTTCGCCCAGCATGGTTTGAAGCGTTGGATTGCGAGCATGGCGTAAGTTTAACGGAACAAGAGCGCAAGACCATTAAGCCAATGGAACGGGTGAAAATGGTTATGACTCGCGGCAAAGATGACCTTGAAGCATTTTATGATTTATTAGGCACAAAGGATTATCGAAAAGAATTAGATCGCCAGTTTAAAAACGAGAAGTCTAACTTTAAAATCGCGATTGTGGTTGATATGTGGCTAACTGGTTTTGATGTTCCGTTTTTAGATACCATCTACATTGATAAGCCATTGCAAAAGCACAGCCTTATTCAAACTATTTCCCGTGTTAATCGCAAGTTTGAAGGTAAAAATAAAGGTTTAGTGGTTGATTATATCGGCATTAAATCGGCGATGAATAAAGCCTTGGCACAGTTTTCAAAGTCAGACAGTACCAGTTTTGAAGACATCGAGCAGTCAGTGATTGCGGTAAAAGATCATCTTGATTTACTTTCACGCATTTTCCATCGATTTGATTTGTCGGCTTATTTTACTGGTCAGCCAATCGCACAATTAAATTGTCTGAATAATGCCGCTGAATTTGTCATGCAAATTGGCAAACTAGAAAAACGCTTTATGGCATTAGTGAAGCGTTTAAAAGCCGCTTACGATGTGTGTTGTGGCAGTGAGCGTTTGTCACAAGATGAGCGTGATTACATTCACTTTTATATTGCTGTGCGATCCATTGTTTATAAGCTAACAAAAGGTGATGCACCTGATGCGGCGCAAATGAACGCAAAAGTCAGAGCGATGATTGCTGAAGCGTTAAAAAGCGATGGTGTTGAGGAAATATTCAAACTCAGCGGTGACAATGGCGAGATAGACATATTTGATGATGACTACCTTGCTAAAATCAGCAAGATTAAGTTACCGAACACTAAAATTATGATGCTTCAAAAGCTGTTGGCAAAAGCAATTGAAGACATGAAAAAAGTAAACCTCGCACAAGGCATCGATTTTACCAAACGCTTTAAGGCGCTGGTGGAAAAGTACAATGAACGTAAAGAAGATGATGTGCTGGTGAGCGAAGTGCTAGAAGACTTTTCTGATGAAATTATCTCAATGTTTGGTAATTTGAAATCGCAAATGAACGCCCATGATGATCTAGGGATTAATTTTGAAGAAAAAGCCTTTTACGACATTCTTAAGTCATTGGCGGTTAAATACGACTTCAGTTATCCAGATGACAAGTTGCTTGAGTTATCTAAGGAAGTGAAAGACGTTGTAGATGACAAAGCCAAATACACAGATTGGAGCCAGCGTGACGACATTAAAGCAGAGCTTAAAGTCGACTTAATTTTGTTGCTTGCAAAGCATGGTTATCCGCCAGTGAATCGTGATGAAGTGTACAAAGAGATATTTCTTCAAGCGGAGAATTTTAAGAAGAATCGGCTAGGGTGATTGCTTTCCCTGAAATAATTTTCAGGGCTTCATCGACTGCCTGCGAAAGCTAATAAGAATATAATATTGATTTTGTTGTATTAGGGAATTGTTCTATGGAAGGTAAGGAAACTAACTCATCTGAAGATGAAATATCTTGGGGTGAAACGTTTAGGGGGTGTAAGCCCAAACCCCAGATTTTTTCCCTTTAACATACGATAAAAGATTTTAACTTTAAAATTCAATGAAATTAAATGCTAATCAATCTCTATTCGATCAATTATGCTGTCGATGTCAATTAGTGGAGCATCAC
>VSKX01100175.1_pt1 | contig 18250 bp, 18 predicted proteins | sample 4799481 | NCBI WGS metagenome assembly VSKX01 (sample SAMN12179537, study PRJNA552185) | sponge metagenome | biome: deep-sea hydrothermal plumes; feature: spots directly above weak diffusing fluid; material: sea water; isolation source: sponge from the Swan site of a hydrothermal vent ...
CCGCTGCCTTGGGTCCCTCCTCACTGCCATACACCACAGGTTTGATGACCTCCAGGTACACATCACACAGCTCATACAGCCAGAAGTTGAACAAAGCTGTAGTGGTCTGAGGGAAGTTGTAGTCTTTGAAGCCAGCATTGCACTCCTCTACAGCCACTCCAAGTCTGCTCAGGATCCAACGGTCCATGGGAGACTCTTCTCCACTAGGCTGTGTGTGTGTGTGTGTATGGGGTCCATGGGAGACTCTTCTCCACTAGGCTGTATGTGTGTGTGTGTATGGGGTCCATGGGAGACTCTTCTCCACTAGGCTGTGTGTATGTGTGTATGGGGGCTCAGTACACACACTGCACAAAGTCACACTAATGTCTGTTCGCGTTTAGTTGCCCACTCTTTAGCTTGTCAGAACTAGCTCATACTCCAACCAATTTCGATATTTCTTGCACTGTTGTTCTTGTATTAAGACGGCAAGTTAGAATATTGATAGGTTAAAAAAGAGATACCAGTCAAAAGTTATGCTTTCGATCTACCTATCTGTCGTACAATGAAAATTTACGATATTCACTATGTGTATATTTTCTTAGACTGGTTCATTTCCAGTGGTGACCTGAACGCGAACAGAGATTAATTACATACTGTACCTTGGGAGAGGAGCCTGGCTGGTAGTCGGGGCCCAGAGCGTTCTCTAAAGAGAACTTGACAGCATTCCACAACTTATTGCAGAAATGACGATAGCCAACTACTCGCTTCACGTCCAGATTGATGTCTCTGCCTTGGGCTGTGTACGCACACAGTGCAAACCTCATGGCATCAGTACCACACTCTGGGATACCCTCAGGATAATCAGCTTTCTAGAGACAGGAAACATGACAAAAAGCGGGAAAAAAACACATCGTTTAAGATTATAATTTGTACTTTGTCCAGTTTTAATGAATTTTGACCAAAGTTCTAAACTAAACACATCATTAGAGAAGCCTCACAAAGAGCTATTGAATGCACATTTTTAGCAATATTCCTCACTCAAGTTATAGGGTTTCAAAGCTAGCTCTCGAACGGCTCATTTTGGGGGAAATGCAAGGCTAAGGCCTTTGGTTTTGTGATTTTTGATGAATTTTCAACAGTTACAGAATTGTAATCAAAACACATATTTTTAAAGGCCTTATAAAGAGCTATCAAACACACACCTTAGTTTTGAAATCCGACAATCCCAACTCCAGTTATAAGCTTTCAAAGGTATAGCATTATGGTACATGTACATCAAAATGTTGATGGATTTAGAGCTATCACAATAATTATTCTGATTGTTGGAAAGGCTTTCGCTACTGACTGAATTACATCCTTAGAATTTAGTCAACCCATATTATGTTTAATATGGGGTCTAAAAAAATTAAACACTTCCTGATTACATGTACCTGTCCTTGTTTAGCTCGATCAATCTCTTTGGGATCCAAGTTGCTCTCAGCCAGTCTCTTGTAGAGACCCTGTAAGATAACTTAGTGATATTGGCCCCTCCCCCTTGCCACGCCCCCACCTCTAGGGAAATCCCCTGCACCACATCCAGAGGGTCGATGACGTTGCCCAAACTCTTGCTCATTTTGCGACCGTGTGCATCTCTCACCATGGCGTGTAGGTACACCTCAGAGAAAGGCAATGCTCCCATGAGCTTCTGACCAAAGAACACCATGCGAGCCACCCAGAAGAACAATATGTCGTGACCCGTCTCCAGCAGCTGATTGGGATAGAACGTTTGTAGGTCTGGAGTCTGTTCCGGCCATCCAAATATAGAGAATGGGAACAGACCAGAGGAGTACCAGGTGTCCAGCACATCCTCATCTGTGTGTGTGTGTGTGGAATGGCTTCACGTAAGTGGGTGGTAATTCTAGAGCTAATACATACACAAAGTCCTGACTGTTCGGAAGGGATGTATTTATTAGATCCAAAACCAATGCGAGTCTTTCGGGGCTCGGTTTCTTGGCGATTCATGATAACTGCTCGAATGGAGCTTTCCCCACAAACAAAGCTTCTCTCTTAAAATCAGTCTAATCGACACATATCTATAAATTATGTGCATCCCCACCTCCCCAAATCTGACAAAATCGTATGCACGGCAGAGCTTTCCCTTAAAAAATAGAAACCTTGGTATTGAGTTGAAGCAGTGTTGCATGCCGTCAATTCGGTGTCAGTGTACGTACGTACCTTGTTGAAGAACTATCTTGCTTTTGTCGACTTTAAACTTTGCAGCAGCCTTGTCCAGTGCCTCCTCCTCTGTACGACCACTGTAGGGGTGCGGTTAGGGGTGTGGCTTAGTGGAGACGTACTTACCTTATCCAGTGAGAACCTTCATTCGGCTGAAAAAGGGAAAAAGCAGCAATCACAAAAATACACAAGAACAACAAACACAACAAATGCAGAATTATTAAAGTCTGTTAGAGAGAGATCAACCCTCCATCCAATAGGAGAGTCGCGAGGGAGCATTTAGGTCATCCATCACACACCCTCACGCCCACACACATCACACACTCACGTCTCCGTTGGGCAGTGCTGGATCTGTGAAGGTGACAAAGTATGCTGGGATACGATGGCCCCACCAAAGCTGCCGAGAAATGCACCAATCACGAGAGTTCTCCAACCAAGCATACCACGTTCTGTCGTGCATCTTAGGAATCAGTTTCAGCTCTCCGCTACGCACAGCCTGTACGGAATCGGGACGTACAGTGAGTGTGGAATGGAATGAAGACAGTGCTGATCTTACCTGTACAGCGTTGGCAGCCATTTCTGTGCAGTTAACGTACCACTGTGGCTTGATGAGTGGCTCCACTATGTCCTTGCTACGACTGCACATTGGCACTACCATGGGGTTGTCCACAGTGCCTCGATACAAATCCTTAGCCTTGAGGGCTTCCAGGACAGCAGTACGAGCATCAAATCGTTTCATGCCCTGGAGAGACAAGGTAGTAGTTACACACACAAACACCACTGGCCTTTGGTTTTATCAATTTCGAGACATTTTGATCCACGCAAATTTCTACTTTGAATACATCATTGAAACCATCGCCAATTTCAATAGATTTTGACCCATCACAAAAATCTACTCTAATACCATAACTGGAAAGGCAATTCAAAGAGCAATTGCTTGAAATGAGGCACTCTAAAGCACCCTAACACATGTACACAAAGGCCAAGACAAATACCTTGAACTGCTCACAGACGTCAGTAATATCTCCCTCATCGTTGATCATTTGTACAAAAGGTAGCGAGTGTCGCTTGCCACATTCGTAATCGTTGTGGTCATGAGCTGGTGTGATCTTGACAGCTCCCGTTCCAAACCCAATCTCAACCATTTCGTCAGCTACCACGACCAACTCTCGATCACAAAACGGATGCTGTAGTTTACGACCGACCAGATGCTTGTATCGGTCGTCAGTCGGATGCACGGCTACAGCAGTATCTCCTAGCATGGTCTCGATACGAGTGGTCGCCACGACAATCTCAGCGTCCAATCCGATCACAGGATAAGCAAACGAGATGAGAGCTCCAAACTCAATCTTCTTGTCATAGCCTGGCACGGCCATTAAAGTGCGTCCTTGCAGCTCTACCTTGTCCACCTATCAGAGTAGGAAGTCAAACACACTCTAAAGTCTGGCTCACAAATACGATAACGTAACGCAAGGCTAGTGCTTGATCCTACGCACACAACGTTCCTGATGCAACGTAAGCTTCAGTGTCGTATTGTAAAAGCAGAGCTTACGTTGCGTCAGTAACGTAGGGAAACGCTCGATTACTGTTCCTAAGATAGCACATGTTGTATCACATTCTGAACTAGGCTTAACACACACACACTGACTGACTGTAGTTGTACCTCAATGTCAGAGATGGCCGACTTGAGTCTAGTGGACCAGTTGACAAGTCGGTTGCTGCGGTAGATGATTCCCTCGTCGTGAAGCATCACAAAACTCTCTTTGACAGCACGCGAGAGTTTCTGTGTATGTGTGTGGGGCGGTGGGGGTTGTGGAGTTAGTGAGGGTGTGTGGGTTGTGGAGTTAGTGAGGGTGTGGAGTTTCTGTGTATGTGTGTGTGGGGCGGTGGAGGTTGTGGAGTTAGTGAGGGTGTGCAGGGGTGGGGGTTGTGCAGTTAGTGTGTGTGCGGGGGTGGGGGTTGTGGAGTTAGTGAGGGTGTGCAGGGGTGGGGGTTGTGGAGTTAGTGAGGGTGTGCGGGTTGTGGAGTTAGTGAGGGTGTGCGGGTTGTGGAGTTAGTGAGGGTGTGTGTGGGTGGGGGTTGTGGAGTTAGTGTGTGTGTGTGTGAGTGGGGATTGTGGAGTTAGTGAGGGTGTGTGTGGTACCTCGTCCATAGTGAAGACTGCTCTATCCCAGTCCAGAGAGCAACCAGACTTCCTCAACTGATGATAGATACGATCTCCCTTCCTGCACACACACTCACACTCACACACCCTCACAACTTACACACCCTCACAAACTCACTCGTGCTTCCATGTCCACACTGCATCCACAAACGCCTCTCTCCCGATATCATGTCTAGACAATCCTTTCTCTCTCTTCAGCTTCTTCTCCACAACCACCTGAGTGGCAATGCCAGCATGGTCTGTGCCGGGGTTCCACAGAGTGGTCAGTCCACGCATACGATGCCTGCAAGGAGAGATGAGAATGACCTGAATCACATGGTCTACTGATATGCAAGGCTTTAGTCACGGTTAAGATCGGCTTATAATAATTATGACATCAAGAAATTATTGATTAGAGCCAGGTTCCATTCCAGCGTAACGTCAGCGTTTTGACCACTAGCGTCATATTATATAAGCCAACCCTTTGTGGTTGCTGAAGGTCTGGCTAGATAATCAGTATTGCTTAGGTCCGCTGAATGTACATGTAGGCTTATAGTACGGATTTTGCTGCAATTCACTTGACAACTGACATTATTATAATTTGGTTGTTTATAACTATACAGGTGTACATGCGCAGTGCACATTATGTGCAACTACTGTAAACCGGCAGGGGCTTACCATCGCACAATAGAGTCTTGTATTGCACACGTGAGGGCGTGACCAAGATGGAGGCTACCAGTGACATTAGGTGGGGGTAGACATATCATGAACGTGCCTTTAGGGTTAGGCTCACTGGCACTGGATCGCTGTGTGTGTGTGCGTGTGTGTGTGTGTGTGTGTGTACGTTGGTTGTGTGGTTAGCCACAGTCCACATCAGACGAAATACAGAACCACAATTGCATCATCCTAACACCTCACAAAAAACCCACAATGATGCAATAGCTATAACCACTGACGTACCCCATACTCTGGCTTGAAGAGGCCCTGCTTCTCCCACCACTGGTACCAAGCAGCCTCCACATACACCGGACTATACCCCACAATGATGCAATAGCTATAACCACTGACGTACCCCATACTCTGGCTTGAAGAGGCCCTGCTTCTCCCACCACTGGTACCAAGCAGCCTCCACATACACCGGACTATACCCAGAAGGCATTGCAACAGACACATCTACCAGGGAAGGGGATATAATGGACAGACATACACACAACACAACTACCATATAGCGGGTAATTTTCGTGGCACAATATTTTCGTGTGCAATTGGTAGCATTACTGTTGTGATGGTCTACCTGGCATGGTCAATATATATGCTGGCTGTGAGATTCACGGTGTAAAATATTCGTGGCCCGACTTTGAATCACGACAATTATCCGATATATATATAATAGTTTCAATATAAGTTAACATAATTAGAAAATGTTTTATTAGCGCAGACAAAATTTAGCGATAATCACGAAATCGCTAAAATTCGCTAAAATTAGTACCCGTTTTTAATAGTAACAATAAGGTAGTACGGGTACCTTTCTTATCTCCTGGAGCTGTGGGAACATCGTACGTCACCACCTGCTTGCCGGCAATCTTGTTCTTGCCCTTTCCTGCCTCCCCCTCCTGCCATGGTAGTGATAATATTAACAACCACTCGACACAAACATATCGAGCGAGACACACTCACAGTGGACTTTGCAGCAACAGCAAGCTTGGCCTGCTTCTCAGCATACTTGGCTGTCTTCTCTCTTTTTATACGCTCCTTCTCCAACTGTTTGGGTGTCTTGGGTTTCTCCGCACTGCAGTCAATAATATACGGTATTCATGTACCGTATAGCGGGAAATTCTCGTTGGGTTAAATTTTCGTTATCAGCGTATTTTTGTATTTTTGTGTGGACTTATTTTCGTTATACGCCCTGAGCACATCATCATAGTAGCTTACGATCAAGATCGTGGGTTATTTCTTCGTTTTGGGGCTCTCCGTAACGAAAGTGACGAAAATACATGTAGTTGCACAAGTACCTACCTGTACCCACACTTTGCTACGTTGATCTACACACGAACAGAACTTACTTGTCGGCCATTTTGCTGCTGATTGACTTGGTTAGTGTTAACTGTCTCCACAAAGAAAGCCCTGAAGTTCTTGCACAGCACCGATGGATCGCAAGCATGCCAATGAACCACGAGGCAAGCTAAGCAGCGACTTTGTGGTCGTCATATTAAAAAGTAGTGATTGACAACTATGCGTGGGAGTTGAGCCCCACCCCATTTTCTGCAGAGTCAGATCAGGTCTAGTTGACATGCGCAGAGCTCCTAGGCAGAGAAGATAGGCCACTTGACCTTGTTGCTAATTTAATTACTTCTCTGCTACCTATGCTCTAGATCTACAAACGTGGTAGCATGGTACTGTAAGCTGGGTAGCAGAAAGGATTAGAGATAAAAGGTCATAATTAGCAACAAGGTCAAGTGGTGTCGACCTCATCCCTCATGGACAGGTCTCAGGTCACTAATTGGGGTATAGGTGTATCCATAAAACTGCGGTGCTTGATTCGAGGTTTCTTCACTGAACATTTCACGGCGCCGCGGATTGCAATTCTCCTGGTGATACTTAGTACCTCAATTAGCGACGGACCTATCCTACCTCTTCTGGGTGCAGAGGTTGAACTTTCTGATTTCTGTTATGAGATGTAAAGAAATTGCACAAATATCAAACTCAGACAGAAGCAATGTGTGTACACTATCTCTTTGCCTTTGGAGCCTGAACAGTTTGGCTAGTTCTTTCCTGTCTTGCTTTCTGTAGCTCTGCTTGGTTGAGACTGAAGACCTCCTTCAATATATCCTCCTTCCAGGCTCGCACCTGCAGAGCACATCAACACATGTAACACTGTTACACATTAGCACATTAATTTTATGACATTATTGCCTAATAAAACAAAACGGGGAAAAATAGCCTCTTTCAGGAGATAACTACACAAGTGGTACTCACTAAACTGGCTCGTCGAAAATTAATTTTGTACCTTTTATATGAGCACCTATAATTATGTTTTAGTTTAGTTATCCTGTCACGTCACCCTCATTTTCTTTTTTTCCTTTTTGTTATTTTGTTACCAGGACCTGCACGAAAACCCACACAGTGGATGCAGCATTTCCTGTTTGAAATAAAATTTATCTATCTATCTATCTATCTATCTATTATGTTATAATTATGACTTAAAAGGTTCAACATTATGTTTTATTGAGCACGTATGTTCAGAAATATAATATTTTAGCAGTTAACTTTGAGACCCTATAACGTTCAGTCAAGCATGTTAGGTACTTTTTTGGCATCAAATAATTATACCGATTTTTGAAAAAAGCCATGGGTGGGTAAATCAGGCCGTTTTAAAATATTACATCATCGTACAGAGATTTTATGAGCTTTTTGAATTACAGTTATAGCCATCATTTAAGAAGGTGAACCTCCGAAAAAGCTCTGACCTCTCAACAAGGACATATTATGGTTCTGTCCTCTTCGACACTCTTGCTCGGCGGTTTACATGTATGGTGTTTAAATAAAAAGGAAGTAAGTGTGTACCTTTGAAAAACAGTGGTTCTTCTCCCCAAAGTCGTGCTTGAACACCATGTAGTAAACAATTCCTACAGTAATCATGGTCACACTAATAGCTGACAGTAGCTAGCCAGCCTGCTCACCCACACCAATTCCCCAGCTGAACAATCTGAAGTGTTTTTGGTGGTCACCAAAGATGAGTGGTTTCATCAGTTCAGTAATCTCTCCACTGGTCAGCTTGGAGACTGGCTTCATGAAGAACTGGCCTTTCTTCTTCTTTGACATCCTTCAACAGTTTTCCAGTTCCTTGAGATATAAATTATAATATAAACTGCTCTGAAAAGTTGTTCATCACTGCTTAGTAGCCACGCCCCTTTGTTTGGTAAAGGGTCGTCAGTATTTTCTGTCATGTCTCCCATGTGTTTTGCTATAGTTTTGCTCTATGTTGACGCTCGATAACTGGCTACTGGAGGCAGTATGTCTGTCCACGGCATGAGGGAGGCCCTCCTGGCTCGAGAAGCACACGCTCTGTTGCTCAGACAAGCGCTCACTGGCCTGAATGCAGCACCCACCTCGCCCCGGCCTCCTCGACTTCTAGCTCCCCGGGCCCGGCCCCCTGCAATGATCAAACCTTCACATGCACACCTAACTCTGCAACTAGACTGCTACCAGACGTGGTGGTGCCTGCAAGAGAGCCCACACGTACCCTGTCAGGGAGGTGGGTCTCACAACACACCTACCCCAGCCCAACTCTCCTACATCCTGCTCAAGCTCAGGGAGGAGGTACGTAAACACTCTTGAGGTCACTAGTGTATGTCCGACACTTTAGATTCTAGCATACATGATTTAAAATCTTTATGGCATTATAATCTGCCTATTGAAAATTATGGGGTCATAGGTCAGATTTACCTAGAGAGATTTTACTATGTGAAAGAAGAGTGCATGTACAAGGTTTAATCAAAACACTCCCTATATTAACTATTATTTTATTAACTATTATGCATGTCTTTTTGTGCAGATCCCTGCGTTCTTTACTGGTCATCACAGTTACGACCTCTACGACCCTCACATGATATTTGAGAATCAGCTGTGGCGTTACCCGTGGGAGGGGCGTGGCCTACTCAGCTACAGACTGTTCCTACGAGGCTCTCGGCTGGCTCTGGGGGGTGTGGCTTCAGGACTGAGAGTAGATCTCCTGCGAATCACCAAAGACCCTGAAGAGGGACGAGTGGACGCTCGCTGGAGAATCAGAGGACGACATCACTGGTCTACAAAGCAAAGGTAGTTTAACATTGAAATGGACGAAAGTGCTAATTTTAGAGACTGGTCCCAAGACTGCTTGGTTAAATACTTTTGAAAAGCCACGACGTGATAAAAGCTCAAACGTGTTTAGATTTAAATTTGAGATTAGATGTCTGCCATAGATCAAAAGTTGAGATTAGACGTCTGCTAATTTGAACAAATTACCTTTAATAATTATTATACATTTCGTAGCCCTTGGAAATTGTGTTTGTCTGCAGGGTGTTGCTAGATGGACTGTCCTCATTCACTGTGAGCCCCAATGGACTCATCTCATCACACAGACTCAGTCGACTGGAGCCGCCAAAAAAACACACTTTATTGCACAGAATGAACACCTGGCTAGCTCTGCACAGAAAACTGCCACAACCAGAACTTTAGCCGATCAATATTAATTTGTGTGCTCACCAAAGTTTCATTAATAATGCAATAAATTATCGTGTGTCAATATAATCTGAGTTTCGTATATCTTTTGGTCTTCCATAGTTTGTGTTTGAGTGGTTCAAAGTATAGGTTAATCATTTCTCTGCCTGTGTGTGTGTGTGTAGGAGATGTGATAACCTTAATTAGTACTCTACAGGCTTTTTTTTAAACGTCTTTTCTAAATAGACTGGAAATGAGGCTAAAGCCAATAGACACTGGAGCTTGGGTACGTAGACTAGCATAGGAAACACTCAATTAGACAGACCCAGGTTCTAATCTAGCATAGACTAGCAACACGAAACGCTGGATTATATCCAGGTTTTAATTCAGTGTTTCATGATGCTAGACTACGTACGTAAGCTCCAGCATCATAATATAATTATGGTATAATAATTATGCTTAATAGTAACTTCGGTCGACTAACCTTTGGGTGCCATCTCTAATGGTGAAGTGACGGTCACTTGATGAGCATACAATACTGACTCTAGATCAGTCAGCAACTGAAGGAGGGGGGGTGTAAGGACAGCATTAGGGGACGTGGTTAACTCACCTTCTCTCCTTGTCTATTGCCTGCCATGTTAGACTCCATCAAGTGTAGTGTGGACTGACCAGGGATTAGCTTACTCATACACCCGCCAAGACCGCGCCAAAAACTGTGGGAGAAAGGTGTGTGCATGCGTGCGTGTGTCTGTGTATGAAAAATACAGTAATGTAGTGTCCTGGGAAGGAGGCTAATGTGAGACTCACTCTAATAGAGATTGACTGCTCCTGAGCTTGGCTGGAGTGACTGGTGTTTTCTTGACAATGTAAAAGTATCCTGGACCACCCTGCAGCAGTGTACATTGGTTATAACAACGTCTCATATACATGTACCAGGTGTAATTGTACCTTGCAGATAATGGCCACGTGTTTGGCTTTAGCCCCGACCCTCACACCCTCCAGTAGCCTTCTCACGACTCCCAGCACATCTTTCAGTTCGTCGGCAAAGTTCTGCAAGCCACACCAGAATATTTGCACTTAAGCCTAGAGTATGACGCCGGAGCTTACGTACATAGACTAGCGTCAGGAAACGCTCAATTAGAACCTGAGTCTAATCGAGCGTTTCCTGAGGCTCATGACACTAGTTTACATACGCGCCATATTCTGACCATTCTGTAGACAATCAGAAAGTAATCAAAAAACAAAAGAAATTCGAACAAAGATTAAAAAAGCTACGAAATTGCTTAAAACACCCTGAACCAGGATTTAAGCTCGTAGTTCACAATAGGACACAGTGTACGCAATGCTTGAGAATAAAACTAGATTCTAATTCAATGTTTCCCTACACAAGTGATGCGATGCAAGCTCCAGCGCCATATTGTGAACTACGTAGTTACACAGTGTCACGTACTACACAACACAATGCCTCACGTATACGTAAACCAGCACTCCTTCTCTTACTGCATGTGCTAGCACCTGGGCCTTAGGGATAATGGAGGAGATAAGCTGTGGGGGCACACACATCACACAATACACACATGTGCACCATCTACACACTCACAACAAGCTTCAGTGGCTGGTAGTTGACTAGTCCTGCCTCCATCTGCTGAGCAGCGTAGAATTGTGTCCGTTCAATGTCGTCCATCAATTGGTAGTAATCCAGTCTGATTTCCGTCGTTAAGTGTTTCAACTTGTGTACAATATCACCTGAGGCAGACAAAAACAACAAATGTAATTATTATAGTTAAAATGTTACGGAGGGCCAAAACTTTCGCGGATTGGCATAACAATAGTACTTTGCCAAAAAAGGGGCTTTTGTGTAACTTTGCCAGACATTTCCGATTTCACAGATTAATTAAGACTTTAGTGGATGAGGTTTAATTTGCAAAAGCTATAGTTTTATAACGTTGGCATCGTCGCACATGATCATCGTGACCAACCTCCTCTGCATTCTAGTTATACGATACTACAAAAAAAAAACACGTACTTCTAAATTCTGCTGCCCTGAGCAAGGATTCTACATCAGAGGGTTTAATGATAATGGAGCCGTCTGCAAAGTCCTCTGGTCCAAGTGTGAGCGAGAGTTCTCTCTTTAGAACAGACTGGACAGTGTGAATCAACTCAGAGGTGATGTGGAGCTGAGAATCCTTTGTTTCTATGTAGGGGTTTGGAGGGGGGACGACAGGCTTGCCCACCCCGTGGCTCAGGAGGTTCAGCAAAGAGTCCACAGTTTTGACAGGGCACGCTCGCTGTTCGTCCACCGCACAAACCTGCAATGCAGGAGGAAACAAACTCTCACATACATTTTTACGGCAAAAAAAAGCAGCAGAAAACTACGTAGGTGCTCAGTTTATGTGTACACAAAATTAATCATAAAATCTGTAAGTGATCAGCCAATTATTGGAGAGGTGGCTGTTTTCAACAAATGTCCAGTACATGCAAAATGACGTTAAAAGAACTTAATTTATGTAGCAAAAATTATATACCCACCCACATACCCGTATAGCGAGACATTTTCGTGGCCCAAACATTTTGTGGATTTCGCGGTTTTTATACTACCGTGAAAATTTTATCCAGCAAAATTAGCGACAATCGTCTCGGATAACTGCCATCACTAGTCAATTTGCCAATAATTATAATGTTATCCGCGAAAGACAAAACTGAGATGATCCACAAAATGTTGGGCCACGAAAATATCTCGCTATATACGGTACATGACAATGATATACATCTACCATACACTTCTTACTTCAGATTCTTTGGTTATAAATCGTAATCTCTTGTCCTCCGAGAACATGGATTCGTAACCACTCATTTCATTGTTCTTTTTGGTCATAAGTGCTGTCATACCCTTTCCCCGCTTCTCTACTGGTGGTTTGACCCAGCGTTGATCAAACTTCTGTAGAGTTATGCTTTTTATACTGCTGTTTGGAGATATGTCAGCCATTTTTCCACCTCGGGACACACCCACTCTTTGCTTGATAGTTTCCCCATGAGGCACGGGTGCGTACATATTCTCACGTCCATCACTGCGTTGAACATCTCTGAATTGTGTGTGAATATAGTCTGGGAGATCTACTCCCAACTCTTTCCTTTCATTGTGTTGAGTATAAACGCCCGGTGTATAGGCATAATCTGGGGGATGTGCACCCAAGTACCTCGTGCGTTGGGCATAAGCGTCTTGTGTGTTAGCATACTCTGGGAGATCTACTCCCAACTCATTGTGTTGAACACCCGGTGTATAGGCATACTCTGGGGGATGTGCACTCAAGTATCTCGTGCGTTGGGCACAAGCGTCTTGTGTGTTAGCATACTCTTTTTTCGTCGTACCTTGTCTCTTACTACCTCTCCGCTGAGTGAAACGAGGCCGAGGGTTGGACGGACTGTGACCAGTACGCACCAGAGGGGAGATCAGAGAGGCTGGGAAGAACACATGACGTTGTTGACGGCTGCCACCTTGAGGATTGTTGGGGGTGGCAGGATACGTGACAAAGACTGGCTCCACGCCAACCACTGGCTCCTCAGACTCAGTCTCCACCATATTAAATGTTCCATTCAATGACATGTTTGCCTCACTTGTTTCATCAACACTTGGTAATATTTCTTTAGTAGTAATAGCTTCTTCATTTTCATGGACTGGTTCCTGTGTAAGGCTGAGCTGTTGATGCCACGTTCCACTTTCTTTATTCTGCTCCCCCTCTGCTGTTTTTTCAAACCTGATACAGAAAATTGGAAATGGTGGCTCTGACCACATGCAGGTGAGCGTTGGCCTGGCCAGGCCAACGCAATAGTATTGCGCACACGTACGTACGTACGTCACAATTTTAGCCACGCCCACTTCCTGTGTACTGCATTCAGATTGTTGACACCAAGGCAAGGCCCCACAGGCCCTTGCCTTGGTGTCAACAATGGAAATGGCAATGGCAATGCCTTATAAGGGTGTAAAAATATATAAAGTGGACACTAGAAGCCTACTCACTCATAAGCAACTGGCAGCACCACACTGTTTATTGCCCTGTAGTTAGCTGTGCTCTCCGTAAGGGCGTCCATAGAACCTGGCTTCTGGATATTATGCCATTGCCTAGTGTGCTGTGATAATCCATTGCCAGTGTGTGCTGAGAGGGCTCGTCCAGTGAACAGAGCTGCTTTACCATCTAACACACCATCCTGCAGCACGGGCAAGGAGCGGGCAGCATCTAGACTACCTCTCCAGGAACGAAAAGCCCTGCACACACACAATAGTATAGTACCACATGCATTAGCAGTATACACATGTCGTCAATAGACAAAGTGACACTCGCATCGTGAAATACACAATAAAAATACCCAGTACACATATTGAATTTGTGTAGTCACCTCTGTATCTTGGTAGCACTTTGTTGTCTTGTGTAAAGCTCCTTCCTCGCTTGATGACCTCGCACAAGCCTGTACCCCCAAAAAATGCACTTTTTAACGAACGTAAAATGCACACAAAAATGTTAAATATACTTTTGAATGCGAATTGCTGATTCGTGTAAGTCACACTTGTTGAGATTGAAACGGTCTATCCAGTCAGAGCTGTTCTGAGTTGATGAGGGGGTTTCCCTGTCGACCACCAGTTCCCTGTGGTCTTGATACCATGGGGACACACCTGCAGGATACCAGTCGGGACCACTCTCTCTGCTTCCCTCCCCGAATGCATCGGAGTGAGCCATACTCCAGACGAGATGAGGGTGTAGAGAGAGAGCTGCTAGTCTGTATAAAATCAGTAGCTATATACATTAATTACCTTACGTGAATGCTCACTGCATGTACTAACTGAGATAATTAACCACATGTGCAGTGTATTAACCACACATATCTGATGAGCAGCACTGCAACACACAGTGCTGCATGTGGTTAAACAGCACATGCTACTGAAAAAAGGACAGTATATTACAGTACTACCCTCACCTAAGCTTGGCCTGTAGTGCCACTGCCTGTGTAGGGTGCACCTCTTCAGAACTACTCTCTTTACAAGCACTGACTATGGATCCCATGCCAAGCACAATGTCATCCATATGGCTACAATGTGCAGTTCACTGGCTCATTCACAGAGTTCAATAACATATCAATTTTGAGGTGATAGGGGATTATCAACACACTTAATGTGACAAGTGAGCAAGTGCTATAATCATAAGAGTACAAAACGACGAGAAAGCAATTGACACAAACAGTTGCTAATTAAGTTTTTACTTATAGCCAAAGAGGTTCTTGATGGATGCAAACACTGACTTTGTGGCTGCCTCTCTGGCTGGCTGGCGTCTCTTCGCTGGCCCTGCCATCTCTTCGAGTGGATCTTCACCGCTTCGTTTCCTAAAGCGACGAATTGTCTCTTCACCCACAGGACTGGATGATTCGTTACGAGGGACGGTGGTTACCTCAGGACTGGGTGGTGAATGATACTCCTCATCTGAGTATTGCTGTGGATATAATGGAGTTGCTGCCACATTCACGGAGCGGAATTCTTCATTACCATTCAATCGTGGAATAGTGAAAACAGATGAAGAGGCTTGCTTAATAGGTGATTTTTCTTGGTCCATCAGTGCTATTAACTGCTCCATGGGAACAGTGGATGCCTGCTCCTCACGAGGTACTGCAGTAGTCCCTGTCCCTTTTGGATTTGTCATCTTTGGATCAGCTTCCCTGCCAAACACCATCTCAGCAGGGTCACCAGTGAACTGCCTCTTCTCAGCTAGGGGACAATTGGACATATGTTCATAACTTTCGAGTGTGCTTCTCTCAGAGATAATTTGCGGGTCAGTCGAAGCGGCTGTTTTAAAATTATCGTTTGTCGGTGTCTTGTTGAGTTTTTTACTCGGGAACTTTTCGGCTGACAGGGTGCCTTTAGCAGCGGCATGGAGGACTATTCGTCTATTATTGACAGAATTAGCAGGGGAATCAATAGGCCCACTATTGACAGACACTGGCTGTAAAAATACTTCTTCCGAATTGGCAGGTGTGAAGGAGTCCAAATCAGAATTATATTTCAGCGCGTGTGATTGAGGTGGAGCAGTGGCTCTGACCTCGCTCACTGGAGGGGGGTGTAAGCTCCTGGTTGCCCCTTTAGGTTGTGTAAAATGCCCCCGCATAGAGCCATTTTGTGAGAGTGGGGGACCGTACGTGGAGGGAAACGGTTGCTGGTCAGCAGCCGTTGGTGTTGAAGTATTGTGGGAATCGATTGGACGGACAGTACGTTGAGTGGGACCTGATTTAACATTAGTAGACGACTCTTGGCGGGCGGAGCTGTATCTGCTAGGAGGGTGTGGCTGTGCCCATGAAAAAAAAAGGGAATAAAACATTCACAGATATGTCAATAACTTGTGCTTACCTGTGCTGGAGGGTGGGAGTGTTGAGAGTGAGAGTGCTGAGGCAGTGGACTACTAGACTGAGGCAGCCGACTACTAGACTGAGGCGGACTGCTACTAGACTGAGGCGGACTGCTACTAGACTGAGGCAGACTGTTACCGGAAGCCTGGTAGTTCTGAGGTGAAGGGTGAAGTGGTTGAGGTAATCCACTCCCAAACGACTGATGTCTCTCTAATTCTCCAGCAGATGACTTACTGACACGGTACGTCTGTGAACAGAACAACCGACCATTACATTATATTAGGTACCACAGCAGCACAACAATAGCCAAGCCAATCGATACAGACACATACTAGCCTTACATCAGCTCTAACCAACCCCTTTCCTGTGTCTCATGCCCATAATAACAATGAAAATAACGGACTCTTGCAATGTATGTATACCAGTACACACCAAGTTAACACTGTTCCCTCTTTATTGGATAAACAACAATAGTGTACTTACCTCCCTGTACTGCTCCAGCAGTTTCATCAATTCGGCAAGTTTGAGCACTCGGAAGAGGTCATCGAGGAGATCAATGTTTTCCTCCGTGATACAGCCGTGACATTGTAGCTCAGCAAACAGCTTGACGCCACTAGTGAGCGAGTCTTTCTTTCCCTCGGGGGTGGGGGAAAGTGCCACCAGGATCTCCAGATTATCGTCTGAGAACTCGTTACTCATCCTCACCAAAAGACAAGTAAATGCAGTCTTTTGGTCCTCTGAGGCAGTACACCGTGACACCACCACCTCTGGCTCTCCTTCTAGCTCTTCTAGACGAGGGTAGACCCGATGAAAGCTTTCCAGGAGGTATAACAGGTCGTGAGAATCGTCCAATGTCTTAAAATATTCCGTCAGGGTCTTCAGGAATTGCTCAATGGACCGCGACCTCTTTCTCACACACTTCAGGTATTTGATAGTGGAGTGACGGACGGAGCTCTCTACAGCACGAGGCAGCCGCGCACAGGTCACCAATTTCTCCCGCTGACCGGGGCGAATCTTGAGATACAGTCTAGCCAAAAGCTTATCCAGGCCATTCAGATGCATAATGAATTGAAGAACAGAACAGAAATTAAAGAACAGAACAGAAAAGCTGACGATACAATACCACAAATGTGGGGGTTCCCCCTGTTGTTGCTGTGGTGCCGAATTATTGTCACGTGGTCTCATTTGCTTCCGTGATGACCTTTGAACCCGTACCGGAAGATCCACCGGATCAAGAACTAGCTCTTGATTGTTTCTTTTGCTGCATGCTATAACTCTTACAAAGAAACTTGTGTGGTTGTCTAAAGTCCGTCCGCCATGGCTGACTGTCTCACCATGCTGCGACGTTACAACACTCAGAAGAAGGAGATTGTTGAGCGAGAAAAGCTGATCATCTTTGACCAGATAGCGTGGCCACGCAATGCCAAGACCAACTACCTAGTCTACAGGTGAGTTGAGCGTGTGTTTGAGCCAGCCATTTAAAAGTACTGTTCTGTGGTGTTGCTCAGGACGGCTGGTCAGGCTGGGCCAAGAGAGTACTACACACTGGAGTCTCTACTCTTCCTGCTCAAGAATGTCAGTCTCTCTCACCCGATGTACGTACAGCGAGCCGGGGTAAGTGGGTGTGGTTAGGGGTGTGGTCTTATACTTATCGTGTTCCTTTTCTATTTTCCTTCAGGCTCAGAACATTCCTGTCATTAAGTTTCCTGATAGAAAGGTTTGTCCCTCCTATCGTATAATCTCGATTTAGAGCGACAGCCTCGCTTAACTTAAGACGCCCTGGCCGCTTATAAGGCTACCATATAAAAGTTAAAAAAATGTGTATGCTATTTTTTAAAGTAAGACGGTACACACGTGACTGACAGCTGACCATAATTATACGTATGTTCTTCTGCAGGGACTTCTCTTGTTTCTCAACGGTGAGACAGAGTCCTCGCCTAGCATTGACAAGAGTCTCCATCTTGAGATGGGAGTACCGGCCCCAGGTACGTACTAACTAAACTACATAGTCCTGTGTAGACATGTGCATTACTGTGTGTGTGTGTGAGTACGTTGTTGTGTACTAAGTGCATTTATATAGGTGTAGACATGTGCATTACTGTGTGTGTGTGTGTGTGTGTGTGTGTGTGAGTACGTTGTTTTGTACTAAGTGCATTTGTATAGGTGTGTACATGTGTGTGTGTGAATTGTTGTGAATGGTAGTAGCTACCGCATTTCCTTGATTAGAACAAAGTTCTATTCCAGCATAATGTAGCGTCAGCGTTTTGACGCTAGCATCATACTATACATTCGTCTTTACCTTCTTTTCTCTTCCCTCTACCAGAGTGC